>RCNI01000126.1_pt1 | contig 49816 bp, 72 predicted proteins | sample 2041151 | NCBI WGS metagenome assembly RCNI01 (sample SAMN09708214, study PRJNA481090) | feces metagenome | isolation source: feces | place: Antarctica: Albino Rookery
GCTGAAGTTGTGAGGTAATTAAGCGTGATTGATACAAACACTTTTGAGTCTGCAGCTTCAAGATGGCAAGACATTTTCAAACAACTTAAAAGGTCTGGATTCGATGTTTATTCTCCAGGTGTGAAAGTTGGCGATTGTACGTCTGAATATCTTGTCATTAAGAATAGTGGCTCATCTAAGCATGCAAGTTTTTCGACTGACATCGATATGTACTCAGTTCTTTGTTATGTTCCGAAAGACAAGTATAGTTCGCTTGAAGTTCTTGTTCAGAGAGTGAAAGCGGCAATGAAGGAGTTAGAGCCTATGATTTTGCCTTATGGCATGCAAACTCCAAGCTATTATGACGATAGCTTTAAGGCTCACATGATAAGTATTGAGTACAAGAACTATAAGAAGCTATAAGGAGGAAGCTATTATGGCTGGTACGCCTAAAAAGTCCAAAGCCGAGATTGCAACCATTGACGTAAGTCTTGTAACTATCGAGACTTCCTCTGGTGAATTCGGTTTTGATACAGCAAATCAGATCGAGGTTGAGCCTCAAATTGAAGAGGAAGATGCTGTTAAGTTGGTTGTGAAGGGAATCCTTCGTGCCCAGAAGCCTAAGGTATCTACTCTTACTGGTAACGAGATTACTCTTACCGATAATGTATTTAACCCTGAACTTGTTCTTGTTCTTCAGGGTGGTAAGATTAAATATTGGACATCTGCAGAACACACTGCAACTCAGGAAACTGAAACGAGTTTTGGTATTGCAGGTTATACGCCTCCGGTTGCAGGCTCTGGCGAAAAAGGCGCAACATTTAAGTTGAATGCATACTCCGCTCAGTATGATGCATCTGGTGCAATTGTTCAGTATGAGAAGATTTCTTACCCTAATTGCAAAGGTCGTCCGGTTGCATTCAGCTCTGAGGATGGAGCTTTCCGTACTCCTGAATATGTTATCGACTCTGCGCCTAAGACGGGTGAAGCTCCTTACGAGATTGATTATGTTGCTGCATTGCCGACGCTTCAAGATGCCGCAGCTGCTGTTGCGCTTGTAAATGAAGCAAAAGTGAATGAAGCAAGAGTATAAATTGAAGAAGGAGTAAATGAGAATGGAAAACATGAATAATAATTTCGGTGTTTGTATGCCGCAAAGCGAACTTCAAGTCGGTTACGCAATGCAGCAGCATCATACTCAGGTAAAACCTGCGAATTGCGATGAGATGATGAGCATTACCTCTATTGCAGACCTTCAGTCATACGCAAATGGTACTGTTGTTCGTTTCCCTGATTTCGGTGATGGTCAGCCTTTTGTTGCCCGTGTTCGTCGGCCCAGTATGCTTGTTCTGGCAAAACAGGGAAAAATTCCCAATAGTTTGCTTGGAACTGCTGGTGAACTTTTCGCTAAGGGCGGTGCTGGAATCGATTCTGATAATCAGAATATGCTCGGCGATATGTATGGAATCATGGACATTATTGCAACTGCCGCTCTTGTTGAGCCTTCTATGGAACAGATTAAGAGTTGTGGTCTTGAACTTTCTGATGACCAGATGATGGCAATCTTTAATTATGCGCAGGCTGGTGTAAAAGCTTTGGAATCCTTTCGTAAGGAGTAAAGAAATATTAAGCGTATTAGGGTCAGCCAATATTTATAAAGTGAGACCGAGTTCTTTATTAGATATAGCTGACCCATACACTGCATTTTGTTTTGATGAAGCTTGCGCGTATATAATAACGCAACTTGAACAAGGTAATGAGCCGAGATTCAAAAAGAAGTATAAGTCCTTTAAAGACATCTACGCGCAATATAGGTAGCAATTATTAAGGAGGTGAGCCTGTGGCTGTTGATGTAGGTTCTGCAGTCGGTTATCTTGATTTAGATATCACGGGTTTTTTGAACGGATTGAAGTCTGCGCAAGGGGAAGCTGATAAGAAAACTAAAAATATTGCAGTAAAAATCGGTAACAACATGAGCAATGCCGGAAAACATTTAACGTCTGCGGGCTCTACTCTTACAAAAGCGGTAACAGTTCCTATTGTTGGTGCAGGTACTGCCATCATAAAAATGTCGTCAGACTTTGAGTCTGCTATGTCCAAGGTGCAAGCGATTTCTGGTTCTACCGGAGATGACATGGCCAAGTTGACAGCCAAAGCAAAGGAAATGGGAGCTAAGACAAAGTTTAGTGCAACTGAGTCTGCTGAAGCTTTCACGTATATGGCAATGGCCGGTTGGAAGACCGAGGATATGTTGAATGGTATTGATGGTATTATGTCGTTGGCTGCAGCAGACGGTCTTGACTTGGCTACAACCTCTGATATTGTTACTGACGCTATTACCGCATTTGGCTTGACAGCCGAAGATTCTGCTCATTTTGCTGATGTACTTGCAGCTGCATCTTCAAATGCGAATACAAACGTATCAATGCTTGGTGAATCATTTAAGTATGCTGCCCCTGTTGCAGGATCGCTTGGCTATTCTGCTGAAGATACTGCCATTGCTCTCGGTCTTATGGCCAATGCTGGTATCAAAGGCTCGCAAGGTGGTACTGCATTAAGAGGCTCATTAACACGTTTGATTAAACCTTCTGATGATGCAGCAGAAATGATGGAAAGGTATGGCATTTCTCTTACAAACGCAGATGGTTCTATTAAAAGCCTTGGCGAAGTTATGAACACGTTAAGAACGACGCTTGGCGGGCTATCTGAAGCTGAGCAAGCACAAGCAGCAGCGACTCTTTTTGGCCAAGAAGCAATGTCAGGAATGCTTGCCATTGTAAATACATCTGATGCAGATTTTGATAAGTTAACAACTGCAGTTTATGGGTCTGAAGGTGCAGCTAAAACAATGTCAGAAACTATGCAGAATAATTTTTCCGGTCAATTAACGCAGCTTAAATCTTCGCTTGAAGGATTGGCAATTGAGCTTGGCGAAGTTATTTTGCCTTATTTTAGTAAATTTGTTGAGTGGATTCAGCAGCTTGTCACAAAGTTTCAAGAGCTATCTCCTGAGCAACAAGGGCAAGTTGTTAAGTGGGCTGCTATTGCATTAGCTATCGGGCCTGTTCTTACGATTGTAGGTAAAATGACGAGCGGAATCGGGGGAATAGTTACTGCATTTGGTAATTTGTCTGCAAAATCTAAACCTGCGGCTGCTGATTTAGGAAACGTTGGTTCAGCAGCGGCTAACGCTTCTAAAACAACTAAACCAGCAGCTGCTAGTTTTGGAAACTTAGCTGGACAAGCGCTGAAACTTGTTGCAGCTGGTGCATCGCTGATAATGGTTGGTGTAGCTATTAAAATGGTTGCAGATTCCGCTATTGCAGTTGCAGCAGCAGGCCCAGGGGCGGCAGCAGCATTTGTTTTACTTGCTGGAGCTGGAGTTGGAATGACAGCTGCAATCGTTGCGTTAGGTGGTGCGTCAACGGCAACAGCCCCCGGATTACTTTCTTTAGGTGCAGCTGTTCTTATGGTATCTGGAGGAATTGCAGCAGCTACTGCATCTGTAGCCCTTGTTGTTAATGCAATTTCTGGGCTTGTAACGGCTATTTCAAATGCATCTACGTCATTACCATTATTTGCGCAGTATGGTGGTGATGCAGCGCTTGCTCTTACTGAGCTTGCTGGTGGCATTGCGCTTGTATCTGCATCAATGCTAACGCTGGCAGCTTCGACGGCAACTGGTCTTCTTCCATTTGCGGGCGCAGCAGCTACTATAGGTCTTGTTGATGTAGCATTGGCCGCTATGCTAGCGACTGCTGGTTTAGCATCTGCGGGAATGATTGCGCTTAATGCATCCCTTACCGGAGTTAAGGCGCAAATGAAGTCTATAAATAAAAGTGCGAACGAATCAGCAAAATCTCTTGAGGGAATGGTCTCTTCGATAAATATTGTTGATTCATTTTTGAGTGGGCTTGGGTCTACGGTTAAGTCAGCGGCGAAGACTTTTATCGATTCATTTTCAGGAATTGAGAAGCCAGTATCGACGTTTGGAACAAAAATGCAAGCAGCGAGTAGCGTAGCTACTGCGGCAATGTCGAGCATGCGTTCTTCGGTAAGAAATGAATCGTCTGCAATTGTTATATCGTTTAATTCGATTGTTGCAGGCGTTACGTCAATGTCTTCCAAGACTGTTTCAGCTTTTAATGCGTTTGTTTCTTCTTTTAGAAACAAAGCGAACGATGTGAGGACAGAAATTAAAAATCTTGAGAGAGCGTTTTCTGAGGCTAGGTTTGAGTTTAACAGAGATATAAAATTACCACATTTTTCGATGAGCGGTAATTTTGACCCTCAAACTGGAAGTGTTCCGAATGTAAATGTTTCGTGGTACAGAAAAGCAATGGCCAGTGGCATGATTCTTAATGGGGCAACAATTTTTGGTTTTGATTCAAGATCGGGTAGCTTCCTTGGCGGGGGAGAAGCAGGAAGTGAAGCTGTTGTTGGAACGTCAAGCCTTATGAGAATGATAAGGATGTCCGTAAACGCATCTATTATGCCGTTTGTTTCTGCTATGTATGCGTTCATTAAATCAAACACTCAGCTTGGCTATATTACTCGAAATGTTATTGCAAAGCAAAACGAGGTTATTTCTAAGGTTGAAAAATCTATGAATGATGGTAAGAGCGGCGATACATTCAATTTTTATAGTCCTAAGCCGATTGATGAGATTGAAGCTGCTAAGCAGATGAAGAAAACGAAACAAGACATGGCCGAAGGATTTTAACACGTGAAGGAGTGATGGGCGTTGGTGGAAGGTATTACGCTTCAAAATACTAAGACGAAAGCGATTCTTACACTTGATATGATTTCAACACCCGATTACGTACTTAATTCTGTTGATTGGGGCTGTGTTGAAAGCACCCATCATTCATTTAAGTATGTAAATCAGATTGGTGTTTATGTAACAGGCACAAGCCTTGAAACTAGAGCTATATCGGTAGCAGGCTGGGTAATTGCCGATGATGAAGTTAGTATGACTAGAAGAAAGTCTGTGCTAAATAGTTTTTTTAATCCTAAACAGCCTGTAGACTTGCTTTACAAGCAATATGTTTTAAGGTTTTTGCCGAATACGTCGGTAAGATATTCAGCAGCAATAGCGGAGAACAATGAAGTGCTCTGCAAATTTAAGATTGAAGGTTATTGCCCAAATCCGCTATTCTCAGAGAAAGTTGAGCACAGAGTTGCCGCAGCGAGCACAATGCCAATGTTTCATTTTCCGCTGATTATATCAAAAGAGCCAAAGTCGCCGGGTGGAGTTATTTTTGGTTTACGGCAGCCAAGCTTGATTGTAGCAATAAATAATTCAGGTGCCGTTAGTGTCGGAATGAAAATTGTACTTAAAGCAAAAGGCAAATTACGTGGGCCAAGCTTGATAAATGTAAACACGCAAAAACATTTCAAGATTAACAAAGCAATGCAAGCAGGTGAAGAGATAGTCATTAACACAAACATTGGCGAAAAGAAAATTCAAGGAACACTTAATGGTATAACAAGCAATTATTTTAAGTTTAGAGACCTTGACAGTGAGTGGTTGCAGCTTGAAGTCGGTGATAATCTTTTCAAGTATGATGCAGACGAGAATGTTGATAACCTTGAGGTGTATATTTACTATAGCAACAAGTATTTGGAGGTGCAAGAATGTTATTAAACAAGCAAATTCAGATACTTGTTTTTAAAGTTGATAATACAACTTTTGAAAGTATAGGCGAAGTAAACCAATTTGACAGTTTAATTTGGCCTGATAAATTTAATGGTTATGCAAGCTTTGAGTTATGGGCGCCGATAACAGATGAGAATTCAGAGTATTTTAAGAAAGGCAACATTCTTTGGTGCGGGGGAGATAATGCAGCAATGGTTGAAATTGTAAAATCAACTGTTGATGATAATGGAACCAAAACGTTTAATGTCAAAGGCAGAACGCTTGAAATGCTTATGACGACAAGAGCTGTTTTGGGAACATATAACGCAAATAATAAAATGGTATCTACGATAATGTATGAGCTTGTAAATAATAATTGCGTAAATCCCCAAAATCCATTAAGAAAAATTCCATATCTTGAATGTGCAGCTGACAAGCTATTTGGCGGTAAAACGGCATCGTATCAGAAAACCGGTGGTGACGTTTACGATGCGTTAACAAAGCTTGCGTCGAGCAAAGATATTGGTTTTAGTGTTTTGTTCAGGCCAAAGGAAAAGAAAATGATTTTTGAAGTAGTTCAAGGTTTTGATAGAACGATTGAGCAAAATGCGCTTGACCCAATAGAATTCAGCACAGATCTTGAAGATATTTTGTCAAGCTCTTATTATACAAATGACCAAGATAAAAAGTCTGTGGCGTTTGTTTATGGGGAGGGCGAAGGTAAAAACAGAAAATTTGAGATTGTTGGTGATGATACTGCAAAGGGATTTGAAAGACGCGAGCTTTACGTTGATGCAAGAGACTTGCAATCTACGGTTACTGATGAAGATGGAGCGCAGCACAATATTTCGCCAGATGAATACAAGCAAATTCTTATTCAAAGGGGCGAAAGCAAGTTAGCTGAATGTGAAGTAACAGAAACATTTGAAGCGCAAATAAGAGTGTTCGGTGACGTTCAGTATGAATTTGGCGTTGATTATCACAAAGGTGATAAAGTCACTGTAAGAGACAAGCAGCTGGGTGTCGTTGTTTCAGCGAGAATCACAGAGGTTGAGGAAGATTTTGATGACGAGTATGCATTAGTGCTAACGTTTGGTTACTCATATCCGACAATAATGCAGAAAGTAAAACAGCAAATTGATTAGGAAGGAGGAATAAACGTTGGAAAGATATGGATTTTTTGATGCAGATAGAGTAGACGTAGACGATGAAGGGAATCCTATTTATGATAATGTATATCTTGCAGAAACATTCGCCGCATACTTTGCGAGTTTTATTGGGAACGGGGTATACGCAAGGTTTTCAAATAAGCTCCAGGTAATGGAGCAAAGCCCACATGCTATGGCTGTAGATGTTTTTCCCGGTCAAGCGTGGATTAACGGCTATTGGTACGAAAACACAGATCAGCTTTCTCTTCCCGTAGAAGTTGCAAGCGGTACTTTGGATAGAGTTGATTCAGTAGTTTTACGTCTTAACTATTTAAAGAAAACAATGAAGCTCGCTATCAACAAAGGCACGCCCGCTTCAACTCCTTCTGCGCCAGATATCACAAGGAATGCAGATATTTATGAAATTCAGCTTGCTGAAATTAGAATTCCAGCAGGCTCAGTTAAAATCTCTCAAGTTCAAATTAAGGATACAAGAGCGAATACAAATGTATGTGGATGGGTAACAGGCGTTGTTGACCAGATTGATACGACGACGCTATTTAATCAGTTTGAAGCTTACTTTGCCGAATTTAAAGAGGTGTATGAGCTTGATTATGCGAGCTGGACTACTGAGCAGAAGGCGGCATATACCAGTTGGATTACGATGAGTGAGCAACAGTTTACAGAGTGGTATAACACACACACGTCAGGATGGCAAGCTCAATTTAATGCGTGGTTTGAGAGCGTTAAATCTCAGCTGAGTGGAAATGTTGCAGCAAAACTTCAGCTGCAAATCAATACTCTTGATGAAAGACTTGAAGGATACTCTTCGTGCACAACTACATTTTCAAAAGATGGAAGAACAATTACACAAAACCTGCAAAGCGGTAAAACACTCAAGACAGAATTTATTGACGATAAAACGATTCTTCAACAATGGTTTTCAGACGGTGCGAAAATCAAACAAAAGAGAATTACATTTAGTGCAGACGGTTCTGTAATTGAGGAAGTAAAGGAGGTATAAATATGGGATTTCCTGATGCGAAGTGGGCTATAGACCAGGTTGCTTCTCAAGTAGTGCCTGAGGCTATTTCTCAGGTTGTTTCTCAGGTTGTTTCTCAAGTGGTGCCCGAGGTTGTTTCTCAGGTTGTTTCTAAGGTTGGCGTCCCGCCGAATAATATGAGAAAGTTTGAAGCTGCTGCGCTGGATGCATCAACAGTCGGGCTTAAGTTTCTTGAGCCGGAAGATTCGTACTATAGCCCAGGCGGCGCGTTGGCTGCTGTAACTAAGGGCGTAAGAATTATGAGGTCAGAAACTGATTACCCCAAAAACATTAACGATGGGACTCTTGTTGTTGAGAACGAGGAGCTTGGAAAATACAGTGACACGTATTTTAGAGTGAGTGGTCTCACGGAAGGCAAAAAGTATTATTTCACAGCATTTCCGTTCTCAAGCGCCGGCATTTATAATGAAAGTTTAAATGCAACAAATAAAGCGTATGCCGCTCCGGTCGCCTCGGCAAGAGTAAATATCGCAGTAAATATTGATAATTTAACGAGATTTACCAGCACAACTATAACGTTAAGAAACGTTAATACAAGCGAAACGCAGACAAGGCTGGTTAACACAAAACAAAACTTTAATTTAGAAGTAAAGCCAGGAAACACATACACGGTATCTGCTTCCCAAGTGGATGGTTACTCTATTGACAAACTTATCAGTGACCGGTTTACTGTGCAGCCTGGTGGTTTGAAAAAAATTGAGTTTAATTTTAAGATGGGATTTGTTTACACGATTAAGTATGATAACGGTGGCAATGCAATTCCAAGGTCTTATACGTACCTCGACGATTGCAAAGGCTTTACGCCAGCGTTTGGGAGTACAATGAACAGCTGGGGCGGAACAAGAATTCTTGACAAGTTTAAGCCTTGTGTTATTAAACCTGGCGCGCGTACGCCTGAGTATTATCTTGAAAAGGATAACTATAATAAGCGCGTTGGGAGCACCGCTCCATCTATTCTTACAGGCGAAGATGGAGATGTCATGGTTGAGGTACAGAAAATGTATTACAAGGTGACACATAATTCTGATAATACAGTATCTCTTTCTATTTCCGAATTTAAAATTTCTGGCTATAAGTGCCTAACAGAGAGTGCGGGTAAAGAGCTTGATTGCGTGTATAGGGGTGCATACGAAGCTAGCATTTCCGGTGGATCGTTACGAAGCATTTCTGGCGTCGCCCCGACAACAGGCCTTACAATTTCAGACTTTAGAAATAAAGCAAGAACACGAGGCGCAGAATATAGTCAAAATGACTTCTATATTTTGTTTATTTGGCAATGCATGTACATTTTGCTATATGCGACAAGAGACTCTCAGAATGCTATCGGTAAAGGGCACACTGCATCTGGAAATAATAGTGCGCTTAATACAGGAACAATGAATACGAAGCCGTTCTGCTATGGAGACGACACAGGAACAAATGGCGTTAAGTTCTTAGGAGTTGAGAACTTTTTTGGAAATATTTGGGAGTTTGTTGACGGTTTTATTTCAGACAATTTAGCATGCAAGATTACAAGAGACCCAGCAAAATACAACAGTACTGGCAGCGGATATGAGATTAACGCCGGTAGTATTCCAGATGTTTCAAATGGCGCGTATATAAAGTCTATGCAAAATGCGAAAGATGAAGCATTGTTTGTTCCTAAAACTATTGGTGGGTCAGAGACGACAAATTATTGTGATTTTCTATTGTCGTCTTCGTATGGAACTAAAGTTGCTTGTTTTGGTGGCGTGTGGTATAATGCTGGCAAAGCCGGCGCCTTTTGTTGGAATTTTTATAATGATAGTGGTAGTTCCGCTAATCTTTTTACCTCGAGACTTTGTCGAAAAAAAGTTTCTTAATATTTAAAACGCGCTGCTCAAGAATATCATTGCAAGTCTATTAAATGCAAAGACGATGAAGGTGAAAGGAGTTGAGTTATTTGCAAAAGTTCATTGGAGTCGAGTATGACCATAAGCCTAATGAGGTTGAGGTTTATAAAAGTGGTGTAGATGTTATTATCAAGTGCGTCGAAACGCAAGAGGAAGACAAAGAAACTCATGCAACGAGAACTGTTTGGATTTGTGATGTTGATAGATACGATCTTCAAGAATATGTTTACGTTCAGCAGAATAACTATAATAAAATGCGTGAAGAAATTACGCAGACGCAGGTTGGTCTTGCTGAAGTATTTGAGTATGTTACCTCCGCTCAGCCTTCAGCTTAAAGAAGGGGTGATTTTAAGATGATTAAGGTTTATGTGAGTTTGATTAAGAAAGGCCTAAGGACTATCGATAATATTCCTGAGAAAATTAGAGAAGATGTGCGAAAGGCCCTTGAAGCAGACGCTGCTGGTGTTGAAAATGCTGTGTAGAATCAAGCTTTTCATATTTAAGATTTTGTTTAGGAAGGAGGAACGACTTATGGCAGAAGTTTATGCCACTCTTATCATTAAGGGTATGAGAACCTTTGATAAGGTTCCCAAGATTATTCAGCCTAAGGTAAAAGCTGTGCTTGAAGCACTTGACCTTGCAGAGCTCGCTCAGTAATCGTAGATTGGAGGATTAGTTAGTGGATGCTCCAATCTCAAGAGCTGAGCATAATGAGTTTGCTAAAAGAATTGAAGAAGAAAACAATCGTCAGAACAATAGACTGAGAGTTCTGGAGGAGCAAGGGAAGCAAGTAACGGAACTTGCAATTTCGGTACAAAAGCTAGCGACAAGCATTAAGCAACTTGCTGATGCTCAGCTGAAACAAAATGTCAAAATTGAATCGCTTGAAAAACGTGACGGAGAAATGTGGCGAAAATCTGTTGGCTATGTCTTGACGACGATTTTAGGCGCAATTTTGATGTTTTTCATGAATCAAATTGGAATGCAATAAGTGAAGCATAATTGAGTGAAGCCGCCCAGGATTAGTGCCAGGGCGGCTTTTACTTATTTCAAAAACTTTAATTTACATATGTACAAATTGAAAATAGTATGGTATAATATATATAGTGGTTGAGGCTGAGCTGCGAGCGACGTGGTGTGCTCGAATAAAATAAATGCAAATAAATTGCATTTAGGGGTGTACAAACTAAAAACCGTATGGTATAATATAATCACGTTAAGGAACAAACCTTTACGAATAAAATAAACAAATGTCTAGGAGGACAAAACAATGAAAATCAACAACGTCGAAAAGCTGCATGAAGTAATCGCAAGTGAAGAAATTAAAAGTGTTCTGCTGTACTGCGGGGAAGGTTCCGGCTTCTACAAGATCGATAGAATGACGAAAAACTATGGGAATCTTCCGCTTCATTGCAAGATGTATAAAGGCTTTGAATCGGCTGAAGATGGAATCTACTGGTTGATGCAAAGCGACACGATGATTCAATCTAGCTACTCTCAAGAAGATGTCTTCGAAAGAAAAATGTTTGAAGATGCTAAAACCATTGTTAATAGCGCAACGTATGTAATTGTAGATATGACAAATGGCGTCGGGAATATTGAAGCTGTCAAAGTGAGAGCAAAAGTGTATGGTGATTATTCTGTCGCATGTGTTTTTGAAGAGATTGACTAATAACAAGTAAACCATCCTGATGAGTCTTTGAAAATTAAGACGAAACCTGCCTCGGCAGGTCGGTGGTAAACTTACTACCAAATTATAAAAGGAGGACATAGGCATGTCAGAGTTGAAGAGCAAGACTTGCAAAGAGCTTAGAGAGCTTGCAGGTAGCTTAGGTATCGTTGGTCGTTGGGGCATGAACAAAGCTCAGCTGATTGAAGCAATCTTAGGAGTGAAAGTGGTAGAGACTACCAACAATAAAAGTGCTAATGACGAATGTAAGGTTGACAATCAGGCCGGTGTAGCGGTGGAAGAAAAATCTGAGAACGAATCCGCCGGCACTAAAATCGATATGAAGCAGAAAATGTCTTATATCGAGAACATTGAAATTGGTACGCTTGTTGCGTTTCGCATGTCTAACGGCAAAGTAAAGTCCGCCAAGGTGACTCGCAAGTCTACCAAGAACAGAAAGCTCAAGCTCGAAACCGATTATGGTGCAGAATATATCGTTTCTTTTGACGATATTGTTTGGGTTCGTACTGGTAAGCGTTGGCCTCGTGGCGTTTATCACCTACTGAAAGGGTTTGGCGATGACGATGGAAACAAAGAACAGAAAGCCTAATCTTTCAACTGATGAGTTCAAGCAATATGTTCGTAAGTTTTCAAGAAGTCAGAAACGTTTTAAGCAAGTTCAAGAGAGGTTTAATGAGCTAAAGGCACAATTCAATAGTGATGCCAAGGACTACTTTGAAAGTAAAAACATAACGAGCTTGTTTGTTGATGCCGAAGAGTTTAACGGTGAAGCGTTGGTTGTTAGCCAAGTCAAAAAAACAAATGTTGAGTTTGATGTTGATAAGCTCGAAAAGGCTTTAGGAAAGACAATCGCAAAATCTGTAATTTCAAGACAGTATTCAGTGATTGACATGCAAGGTTTGGTTGCATACTTGAAAGAGTGTGCAGTCGATCCGAAAATATTTAAGAGTTTTTTGAATGTAACTAAGGTCGTTGATACTAAAGAGCTTGATAGGCTTGAGGAACTTGGTAAAATAACGCTTGAGCAAATCAAAGGTTGTTACACCGTAAAGCAATATAGTCCTTATTTCACCATTCGTGCGAAAAAGGGGCAAAATGATGAGCGAGTCGAAAGGCAATAAACTTGCAAAAGTTTTATGGTATTATAATCTGATACCGAACGTAACGTTACTCAGTCAGAAAATCGTGTGCCCTTTTCATGAAGATGTGAATCCAAGTTTAACAGTAAATCTTGAGGATGGAACATGGTTTTGTTTTGGATGCAATCAAGCTGGTGACGCAGAGAAGTTTGTAAAGTTAATGGAAGCCAAGTATAATAGGCTGAATGATTTGCAAGCTTGTAAGAAATACATTCAGATTCTAAAATCAAGTAAGTGTAGTGATATTACATTAGATAGGTCTCTCGTGAAACAGAAGCCATTTCAGAGGGATTTATATAATGAGGCTTATGATTATTACCATGGATTAAAAAGAATCATCTGGGATGACTCAGAGACTCCAGAGGTTATAGAGGCAAAAGACTACATGATGAAGAGAGGCTTTATGCCAAAGACTTTGACCAAGTGCAAAGCAAAAGTTACATATAACAAAAGCTATGGAATCATATTCCCAATGCTTGACAATGGAAAGTTCAAAGGCTGGGTATGTAGAACAATGGTAAAATCCATTGAGCAGCAACGAAAGTATTTGTACAATGCAGGATTCAGCAGAGCAACTACCCTTGTTGGTAGCTATGGAACTAAAGGCTATGTATTTGTTGTTGAAGGATATATGGACAGGCTTAAGTTTGTTCAGTTTGGCGAAGAAAATGTTGTTGCAATTCTTGGTTGGAAAATGTCTGCTCAGCAAATTCAGAAGCTGAAAGACAAAGGCGTGACTAAGGTGATAAGTGCATTGGACAATGATGAGTGTGGCCGCAAAGGTACAGAATTTTTGAAAAAGCATTTTGACGTGACAAGATTCAGGTATCTAAAGGGTATTAAAGACCCGGGTGATATGACTGAGGATTTGTTCAAAAAGATGCTGAATAAAACAATGAAAGATTTTAAGGAGGATTATTCTAATGGGATTAGTTGACAAGATTAAAGCCGATGTTAAAAAGTCAGGCTCTAACAAAGGCAAGTTCATTTACTTTCGTGAAGGTCAGAAGCAGCGTATTCGTTTTCTGACTGACATGGATGACGGCATGGAGGTAACATTCCATGATAGCTTTGAACGAGGAATCAATGTTCCTTGTCAGGAGCGTCTTGGTAAGAATTGCCCGTACTGTGATGACGAAGACTTGCGCACCCGTTCTCAGTATATTTGGTCGGTTTACAATTATGAGACTAAGGAAGTTCAGCTGTTCATGTTCCCTGTGAATAACTGCAGCCCGATTCCTGCTCTTATGGCAATGTATGAAAACTACGGTACGATCTGCGATCGTGATTACGTTATTAGCGTATCCGGTAAGCAGCAGAATAAGACTTTCTCTGTTGTTCCAATGGATAAGGTTAAGTTCAGAAATGAAAAAGCAAAGGCATTCTCTGAGAAGGCTGTTCTTAAGATGCTTGATAAGGCATGGCCTTGTGATGCATCTGCAGACGACGATGACGACGATGACGACGATGAAGCGTCTAAGAAACGTGCTCCTAAGAACACCGGCAAGAAGCATTCCAAGAAAGTTGAGGAGCCCGAAGACGATGAGGATGACGACTATGATGATGAGTCTTTGGGTGAGGACGATGATGACGAAGATGTAGTTGATTATTCTGAGATGTCTTCCAAGGAACTGTATCAGCTCTGTAAGGAACGCAACATCAAGGTTGCTCCTAAGAAGCCTGCGAAGTTCTACATCAATCAGCTTGAGGAGTACGATGCCGCTCAAGAAGATTGGGGTGAGGACGATGACGAAGAAGACGCCTGGGAAGATGAATAAGTCGCTTGAAGAGCTATTTAATATTCAGCTCACAAATCAGGAAAAGTTTTTGTTAGCAGGTATCTACGACAGGTACAAAAGCAATGAATCGATTGACAAGATTCCGGTTGACGATGTTGGTTTGTTTTCATATCACATTCAACAGCTTATGTCTGAGATTGGTGAGGTGCTTGAAGCTGATAAGCGATGGAAGTCACATCGCAATGATAAAAATGATTCAGCATCTAAGCTAGAAGAGATTGCAGATTGTTTTATAGTTCTTATGAACGTTGCAATGTTTTCGGGTTTTGATGGTTCAGATCTTGAAGATGCAGTTGCTAAAAAACTCAAAAAGGTATCAGACAGATTCGATAAATGGTAAACAAGTGGGGAGGGAATTACTCTCCCTACACCTAAGTAAAGGAGCACAAAATGAGAAACGCTTTTAGAGACATGAAAGTTTATTTTGCAAGCCCTTGGTTCACAAAAGACCAGGCTGAGCGTGAGGAACGAGTTAAAACAAAACTTCGTGAACTTGGATTTAATGTTTGGAGTCCTAAGGATAATTGCGTATGCAGTCCTATCGCAGATGAGAACATGCGAGAGAAAGTATTTAATGATAATGTTGAAAATATTAAAACTTGCGATATTATTTTTGCAATTACAGATGGCAAGGACATGGGAACAATTTGGGAAGCAGGTTTTGCAAATGGTTACAATGAAGTGATGCAAAATTTGTGTATTCGCAGACCGATTAAGATTGTTTATTATTGTGAAACGCTTGGTCCTAACGGTCAGTTTAACCTGATGCTTGCTCAGTCTGGCGACATTGTCATTACAAAGTTTGAAGACCTTGATAAACTTCCCGATTTGATTGGCAATGGATTGGAGCTCACTTATGTTGGAATTGTTGAGTAAAGAATCAATCATGAGTGAGTACCCTCTTAAGAAGATTATCAGGTACAATCACAGAAGCAGACTTCAAGACGAAAGTGTTGCAGAACATACTTGTTTCGTTTCTTTGTTTTGTCTGAAGATTATGGCTCAGCTTAAGCTCACTCACGAGCAAGAGCGTCAGGTTCTTATTCTTGCTGCATTACATGATACATGCGAGAGTCGTACATCCGACATTCCTCATGATGTTAAGGCTAACTACCCTGAAATGCAGAATATTCTCGAAAGAATTGAAACTGACTATTACGAAGAAAATTGGAAAAGTTATTTCGATGATGTGTACAAACCGGAAGATTTAGTATATAATATCCTTAAGCTGGCAGATGCGTACAGTGTTTACCAGTGGTGCTTGAATGAAAAAGCACTTGGCAACAATTCTGATTGCATTACTGAGATTTACATTGAATCGAAGAATCGCTTGAAGAGGTACACGAAAATCATTAACGAAATTATTGAAGAAAAGGAGTACTAAGATGGACGGCATGCAGAATGGGTACTTTCAGAATGGGTACAAAGGAATTGGTGTTAGTATCATCAGCTACGACAAGCATCCTGCAAAGACAATGTGGGATATGCTCAAGCAGACATGGCTTGAGCTTCAGGACGTTGAGTATAACCCTGAGTTTCCTATCGTCAAAGAATTTATTGAAGGATCTGTTGATAAGAGATTGAATCCTACTCCTCAGGAAACAATTCACATTCAGTGTGTTTTCCATAACATCTCTCGTGTGAATCTTGCCCAGCTTACTCGTCATCGCGGTTGGTTGTTTCAAGTTGAGTCGCAGATGCCCCAGCATGTTAAACACAACGTGATTATTCCAGCAAGCATTGTAAATTCCGAGTTTTATGATAGAGCTGTTAAGCTGATTGAGGAATCTCAGAAGCTGTATGATGATATGACTGCTAGAAATGTTTCGAAAAGAACTACAGGCATTCCATATCAAGATGCGAGATATATGTTACTTCATGGTCAGACGTGCGATGCATCTTGCTCGTTCACACTTCCTCAGCTTGTGAATGTATGTGGCCAGCGCCTTGAGAACAACACTGCCGATGAGATTAACTATGCATTTAGATTGCTTCTCAAAGAGCTCAATACAGTAATTGAAAACGATGCAGAAATGGACGAGCTTGATAAGCTTGTTTATATGAAGAATCTGCAGAGATGTGATTGTTTCGGTGCTGCAGCTCATAAGTGCTTTACATGCGATGATGTTTTTGGAAACTCTTTCAAGAGATTTCCTGATGCAAATGAGCGTGTAGCTGCTGCAACTGAAAACTGCAAGCTTGATTTCAAGAAAAGTGCTTGGTTTTATGAGTTAAAAAGAATTGCTCATGAAGAACCGGAGCTCTTGCTTCCTGGCGAAAAGGAAATGATTGAGTCCTGGGAGGTATAATGTATGTGGGTTATTTTCGAAGGTCTTGACAAAGCCGGAAAGACAACTCTTGAATGGGAGTTTTTAAAGGCAACAAATTTTAAGCATGTTGTAATTGATAGAGGTCCAATCGGCTACATGGTGCTTGATAGGATTTTTGGCAGAGCTACGCCAGCCGGAGACTTTGGGTTTATTCGTCAAGCAAGGAAGTGTGCGAAAAGCAATGATAATTTGGTTGTGTATTGCTACTGTGACAAGTCTATTGTTGATGCAAGACTGAAGGAACATAATGAAACATGTCCTTATGATTATGTAAAAGCACAGAGGTCTTATTTGGCTAACGTAAAGAGATATTACAATGAAGGTAAGACGTTACTTCTTGATACGTCTAATAAATCTATTGACGAATGCGTAAAACTCATTTGCGAGAAGCTTGCGGAGGTTCGTAATGAATTGTAATAATGCGAATCAGAAGCTTGGCTTTGATAGATTCAATGAATGTAACTACAATTTGCATTGGAGCTTTTCAAACTTTAATAGAGTACTTATGGTGGCCGGGCATATTGCTCGGCTGCCTCATAGCTCAAAGGTTTTGGAGCTTGGCGCAGGAACAAGTGACTTAGAGAATGTTGTAAAAAGGAACTTCGGTCGTTATGACATCGAGTTTGTAAAAGTTGATGGTGACGAGCAGTACGAGTCGAGTGATGAGATTTTAGTGTTTGACATCACGTCAAATGAATTTAATGATTTCTGCATGAATCAGAAACCTTTTGACGCAATTGTGTTTATGGAAGTTATTGAGCATTTGCCCAAGTCTGAAGCACGTAACATTTTCGAAAAGATTTCGTCTTGGCTTATTGATGAAGGTTTGATGCTTTTCACAACGCCGACTCCCCCAAATGAAGGAGCTTATGAAGACAGAGTCTGGCCTACAGACCACAACGAAGAGTTTACGCATGATGAGATTTATGGTATAATCAATACGTGCTTTAAGATTAACAAAGAGATAGGTTGGAGTCTTGAGGAACGCGAGTATAATAAGCTGTTGGAAGAAAATCCGATTTTAAGCACGATTAAATCTAAGTTGACAGGAGCCTTTCCTGATAGTTATGTGAGAGCAATCATTGCTTGTTTATCGCCGGTCCAAGAAAATCGACAGGTTCTCTTTGTTTGTAAGAAAAGGAGAATTCCCAATGGTAGATTTACACAGACATGATGAGTGTAGTACGTTTGATGGGTTTGGAAGACCAGAGGAGCTTGCTGAGCTTGCCAAAGAGCTTGGGCATACAAGCTTAGGAACATCCAATCATGGTAATACAAACGGTTTGGTAAGACATTATTACGCATGTCAAGAGGTTGGTATTAAGCCAATAATGGGATGCGAAGGATATTTCTTGCCTAAGTATAAACCGCAGACAAGAGGCTTTCATTTGTGTTTGTTTGTCAAGAACAATGTTGGTTACACCCATCTAAATACGATTCAGTTTGAGGGAGAAAAACAAAAGTACTATAATCCTATTTGGGATTTTGATATGCTTGAGAAATATCATGAAGGTTTGATTTGCACGAGCGCATGCGTTGCTGGTTACCTGGCGCAATGTATTGCAGCCGATAAGCTTTCTCAAGCAGAAAAATATCTGAAGAAAATGGTATCGATATTTGGCGATGATTTCTATATTGAGATTCAGCCGTATTCTGTATCTGATGTTGGGCTTCAGGAAAAGGTAAACATTGGCTCGATTAGGCTTGCAAAAAAACTTGGTATTAAGTGCATTTTGACATCTGATTCTCATTATGGTAGTAAAAAGGATTTTGATACGTATCTCAAAATGCATGAGGTTGCGAAGCACGGTCTTGATTGGGTTGAAAGCACTTACAAAGAAAGATATATGCCTACTGAAAAAGAACTCAAAATGAGATTCTACGAAATGCATCGAAAAGATTTCGGTGACGCAGAGGCAAAGAAAATGGCGAGTCAAATGATTAAGAATCTCAAGGAGATTGAGAACAAGGTCGAAGACGGAATACTTGATAACCTTGAACTTAAGCTTCCTCAGTTTGACCCTGAAAGAGATTCAATGGATTTGCTCAAGGAAAAGATTAAAGCAGGTCTTAAGAAACGTGGCAAGTTGAATAAGCGGTATGCAGCACGAATTAAAGAAGAACTGAAAGTGATTGAGTATCACGGTTTTGCTGACTATTTTCTAATGGTTGCTGATTATACGCAATGGGCGAAAGGCCATGGAATCTATGTTGGCCCTGGAAGAGGCTCAGGCTGTAACTGCTTGGTAAACTATGCTTTAAGAATTACTGATGTCGATCCGATTTTATTTGACTTGGATTTCAGCAGATTCTTACGTATTGACAAGAAGAAAATGCCTGATATTGACCTTGACTTTGAAACAAGCAGAAGAGCTGAGGTTATCGATTATCTGCTTCGTAGGTACCCAAACAATGCAGCTCAGATTTGTTCTTATGGACTTTATCGTGTTGATAACCTGATTAACGATTTGTCGAAAGCGTGTGGTCTTGAAGATAATAAGGAAGAGGTTCGTCAGATTAAGAGCTTTATCAATAGTCATATCAATGAAGGCTTGCTTGACCTTGAAGCTGTGGCTAATTCAGCTGAAGCAAGGATGTGGAATGCTCAATACGATGATATCATTAAGCACTTCTGTAAGCTGTATAACAAAATTCGCTATATCGGCACGCACGCCGCTGGTGTTGCGATTACAGGTGGAAACATTCTTGATTATACCGCAGTTCGTATTGATTCTAAGACAGGAAAACATTTTACGAATTATGACCTGAACGATATGGAGAAGATTAAGGTGATTAAGTTTGATATTCTTGGTTTGACGACAATGTCAAGTCTTGGCGAGCTTAGGGAACTTACAGGTCATGATGCGTTTGATGAAGCCTGGGTAAGAGATGAAAAGGTAATGCAGGCATTTAGCGAAGGTGAGACTGATGGAGTGTTTCAGTTTGAAAAGAAGTCAGTTCAAGAAATGCTTAGAGTGATGCAAGCAAATACGTTTGAAGATGTTATTGCAGCATCTGCAATGAATAGACCCGGCCCTTTGAGCCTGAAAATGCCTGAGGTATATGCAGCAAATAAAGTTGACCAGGCACACATCGACAAGTCTATGCCTTATTACAAATATCTTGAAAAGACATACGGATGCGTCGTTTATCAGGAACAGGTTCAAGCGATTGCAGTTAATATCGGTGGGCTTGAGTGGCCTGAAGCTGATAAGATTTTGAAGATGCAGCGTGGCGGCACTGAAAAGGCAATCAGAAACTTTGAAGAGAACTATGATAATTTCTGCGCTAAGTTTAAAAAAGGTGCCAAAAAGCATGGAATGTCAGAGGAACAGGCGTTTGAGATTTTTGATAAATTCTTCAACTATGCGTTTAACAAAGGGCACGCAACAGGCTACAGCCTGATTTCAGTCGAAGAAATGTATTATAAGACGCATTATCCGACACAATTCTGGTATGTAAAAATGAAATATAGTGGTGATGATGCAAAGATTGCTAAGTTCAAGGAAAATGCAGTTAAGAACGATGCAGTACTTTTCTTGCCTCATGTTAATTACTCTGCTGATTACTCATTGAGAAAGGTTGATGGTGAGCTCGCAATCCAAGAAGGCTTGAGCTCAATCAAAGGCGTTGGAGAAAAAGCCGCAGCTTTCATTGAGAATGAAAGGAAAGAGCACGGTGTGTTTGTAAGTTTTGATGATTTTTACGACAGATGCAAATCGAGAGTCGTTACATCAAGAGTCATTACGCTTCTTAAAGAGAGCGGAGCACTTGAATTTAACAAAAAGCAGTATGTGTCTCGTGTTGTTAAATATAATAGTGCATTATATGCCAGGTCAAATTAGCAGACAAATAAATTTATTAGGGTATGTACAAATTCGTTGTTTTACTGTATAATAAACACACGGGTTGTGCATACCCTAATTTAATAAATAAAGCGGAAAGGAAAGCGAAATGACAAGTAACTGCAGGTTGGTTGCTTAGTCAAGTAGCTAAGGTACTCAAATGCCAAAAACAAACAAAGAAGCAATCATAAAGCTTTGCAACGAAATTAACAAAAGGGAAGGCGAAGGCGCGATTTATTCGATCGGCTCAAAACATGCGAACCTTAAGATAAATCGTTGGCCAACCGGAATCGAAGACCTTGATGCGATTATTGGAGGCGGAATGCCTGAAGGAAGGGTTGTTGAGATTTTTGGCCCCGAATCAAGCGGTAAAACGACATTACTTTATCACCTTTGTGGATTACATCAATTGTGTTTAGATATTCCTATCGAAGGGACGTTTGACGCAGATAGAGCAAAGGTATTCGGGAACAGACCCAAGCAGATGCTAATTTATCGTGCCAAATATGGTGAAGATGCTTTTAACAAAACAATTAAGTTTGCAAAAGCAGGGATTCCGCTCATTGGCATTGATAGTGTGCCAAGCATGGTTCCCAAAGAGGATGCAGAAAAGGTTCTTAAATCTGCAGAGCGCGATAGCATCGAGGAACAGAGAATCGGTGGGACAGCGAGACTCATGAATAAGTATCTTCCGACTATTGAAGAGATTATCGAGGTAACAGGCACGACTTTAGTATTTATCAATCAGGTTCGTGATAAAATGAATGCAATGCTTTTTGGTGAAAAGACAGACACGCCAGGTGGAAGAAAACTCAAACACGCATGCTCGCTTCGTATTCAGGTTGCGCGAAAAGCATGGATTGAAATTCCAAACAAAAATCCTTGCAATTCAGCAACAACCGAAAAGATTGGTTTGATTATGAAATGCAAAGTGGTCAAGTCAAAAGTTTGTAACCCAATGGGCGAATGTGAGATTCCCTTGTTTTTCGATAGGGGATTTGTAAGTTTTGATGACGTACCGAGAATTAGAAAAGAAATTATGAGAGAGCGTGCTGAGCAGTTTGGAAAGCGTGTTCCCAAGGAATTTCAGGAGGACGATGACGATGAGTAAAATTACTGAAGAACGTATTCGTAACGTTCTTGAAAATATGGGAGACATCTTCACTGTCAAGAATAAGAAATATGGAAACAGCTTTGAGAATTCTCTTGATAAGTACGGAATGATTGCAGCTCTTACTCGTATCAGCGATAAGTTCAATAGGATTGAAAATCTGATTCTTACGAACGATGAAGGAACTGACGATGAATCCGTTATTGACACTCTTGTTGACATGGCAAATTATTGCGTGATGACTGCTGTTTACATGAAAGGGGCCAAAGAGGAGAATGAGTAGGTATAACAAAGAATTCATAAAGCGTGCAAATGAGATTGAACTCACAAGAAGAGTTCTTAAGCAACTTTTATACGCGCTTCACGTTTCCGAAGGGTTTGGCAGCTATAGACTACTTAGGGTTCTTTATGAGTGGGCTGAGACACAAGATATGGTTAAGAAAAGTAGTAATCTCAGCGAACAAAATGATGAAATGCTTATGATTGATAAAGTGCTCGACAATGTCCTTCCTTCGAGATTTGTTCAAGATGTGATTGGTAGTGAGCCACTTCGTGACACGAAAGGAAGGGAAATAAAGTTATGAGACCAACAAAAGATGAGTATTATCTTGATATCGCTCTCGCTGTTTCGAGAAGAAGTACATGCTTGAAACGACATTATGGCTGCGTTATCGTCAAAGACGACATAATCATTGCAACTGGTTATAATGGGAGCCCGAGGGGAGAAGAGAACTGCTGCGACAGAGGAACGTGCAAAAGAGTAAATGCTCAACGCTATACGAATTATGAATCATGTGACAGCGTTCACGCAGAGCAAAATGCGTTGATTGCAACAAGTCGAGAAAGACTTATTGGCTCTACTGTGTATCTTGCGTGTGAAGAGTATGGGTTAAACGAAGAAAAATCAGGCTTGTGGGAAGAAGAAATAATTGATTTTCACGAGGATAAGAATCCAATTCCTTGTAGTATTTGTGCTAGAATGATTAAAAATGCGGGAATAGTAAGAATCGTAAATAGGAGTGGAGAAGTATGTTTGTAATTGAGGTACCGTGCTTCAACCTTGACCAAATTTACAATTCGATGCAATGTCCTCGTTGGATAAAATTTAAGGAAATGAAATATGCGATTCCGTTTAGAGATAAAGTTCTCAAGATTGAACAGGCAAAAGAGAGACTTATTATGAGCTGTTCAGAAGAGGATTTTTACAATATCTGGTTTAAATACTTTGATTTGCAGACTGATTATATGGGCGAAAATAATAATGTAAAGAAAGCGCATAAGAAGTTTAAAATACCAGCAAATAGAGGGAGCGGCGTTCATATTCTCAATCAAGACGTGTTTGAAATGTATATATTTGCAAAGTTGATTCATAAGCTTGGTTGGGAAAATGCACGTAGCACGATAAATGAAATTGCCGCGTCATATGGTGTTGAGCATAGACAATCTATGAGAGAAGTAGGAAGAGTCGTCTGGTATGAGTTTCCTACGCCAAAAAGCTTGCTTGAGAAACTTGATTCTGAAAAGCGGAGGACTTCTGTAAATAAGTTCTTATATAAGCTTTCAGACGCAATTGTAAATCGTGGCTTTAATATTATTGAAAATGACGATAAACTGTTTAGGCTGCTTGGCTTGCATGACACGAATCAATTTCCCGTAGTAGGTCTTGAAAATACAATTGAGAAAAACTTTAAATGTGATGCGTATGATTTTGAAGATGAATTTCTTTCAAACACAAAGCTCAAGAACTATGGGTTGCTTTATATGTGTATATTGCATCATGTTAAGAATCCACCAGCGGAGGTAAGTTAAAATGGGGCTTATTGATAGTATTAAAAAAGAAGCTCAAGGAAACAGAACTAAGATTCAAAGCACAGACGCGTCTAAACTTGAAAAGATTTTGAACAATACGTTCTTTCTTGACAAGAATATTGAAGAGGAAACAAGCTTTGTAAAGCAAGTTATGACAAGAGGCCTTGAGTCACAAGAACGTGTTGGTCTACATGCATCTGCGATGCTTGTTGGCGACAAAGATTTTTGTTTAAGAGCTCAAGTTCTTAGTTTGATTTATAAGCAGCTTCAAGGGCAGCAAACGCCTGTGGGTCTCATGAGAATATTCGAGCAAGGTAATGCAATTCATGAGAAATGGCAAAGGCTTCTGATTCGTGCAGGTTATGGTAAAGCAAAACAGATGGACCACACAAGATTTTATGATGACTACATGCTTAGCTATACTCCAGATATTGACTGTTTGATTCCTGAATTTTTTGAAGGTAGGATGATTGGTGAGATTAAGTCTGTAAACACATTTCAGTTTCAGAAAATGACGCATCATCCTTCAGCCTGGAAGCAATGTCAGTGGTACATGCATTTATGTATTCAGCAAGCAAAACGTTCTGGTGATTGGAACGGTATTGATTATACGAAAGGCTTCGTGCTTTCTGAGGATAAAAATAATCAGGACATCAAGCTTGAGGTATATGATTATGAACCTACAAAGGTTGAGCCTTTTGCCGAACGTGCAGAATCTATCATGTATCATTATGACAGAGTATTCAACGAGCACAAGATGGTAGCGAGACCCGCTGATGCAAAAGCACCTGACTGCAAGCGATGCAAAGAATGCTTTATGCGTGAAGCTTGCTGGGGAATCGGTAAAGGTAAAGTTAAGATAGATAAATAATTGTTATCACAGAAGGTCCAGAATAAACCAGAATTGATTTTCTATTATTACTAATGGTTTTATATACCCTAATATGAAAAGTCATTCTAGGGCATTCTGGACCTTTTAACAATATAGCAAAAGGAGGAACATTAAATGGGACGATCGTGTCCTTTATTGGGAGTAGCCGTTTACCTTGATTGCTTAGATTGCGACGATAAGCCATGCAGAAATAAGCCAAAGAAATATAAGCAAGTAGTAGTCGGAATCGATCAGTCGTACAATAATACTGGTATTAGTATTTCAGCTGATGGTAAGCTTTTAAGAGTAAGGTCAAAGCGCCTGGATAAGCTAAAAACGAATAGTGACAAAAGGAGGGCATTGAGAGAAACACTCGATGGTCTCCTTAGGTCTGTTGCTCCTAAAGCAGAAAGCATTGTCTGCATAATCGAAAGAATTAGACTTCGTTCTCAAGGTTTTCTTAATATTGACTACATAAAATCGATTGGCGCTCTGAATAGTGTAATTGTCGATATTTGTCATGAGCATTGTGTTCAAGTGTTCAGTGTAGACACGCGTTGTTGGAAGTCTCAGGTGATTGGTACAAGCAAGCCATTAGCTAACGAATATGGTGTTCCTGATGAGAAATGGCCTACAGTCAGATGGCTTCTTAAGCAGGGGTGGGAAGAAAGCTTATTGATACCAATAGAAGGAAGAAAGACAAAGGGCACTTTCGTTAGAGACGGGCAGAAGTATATGTATAACAACGATGCAGCAGACTCAGCGGGAATGGCAATGTTCTGGTTTTTAGGCGACCACGACAAGTTACAAGAAGAAAAGTAGGCGAATTATATGGGAATCACATGCTGTAAAGACTGTAGCGAAAGGCATCCAGGCTGCCATGATAAATGTGAAAGATATATCAAGCAAAAAGCCGATTTACAGGAAAGAAAGAAATGGATGATAAAAACAAATAAAGCTTGCATTTTATCTAACTGGGACTTTGATAAAGTAACACTGATAAATGCAGATCGTAGCAAGCATCGCGCCGGTCAGTAAGCAACTGCTTACGCACACGCACGCGCGCGATAGACTCTATAGACTCTACAGACTCTATAGACTCTAGTATCTAAACAATAAATAATACAAATAATACATAAAATATTTTAATTTACCTGTGTACAAATCAAATTCTTTGTGGTATAATAATTACAGTTAATTAAACAGAAACAAATTCTTAGATGAGAGGTAAAAACCACAATGAAAGCAACTCAGATAAATACAAAAACGGAAGTTATTGAGTATGACAACTTGAATGAGTTTTATGAGTATATCACCAAAACGCCCTTTAATGAAGCTTTTCGTTGGAGTGGACATTACAGCGTTACTAGTGGCTACGAATTCACAAAAACAAATGACTTTAATGAAGCAGTTGAGTTGTTTAAAACTGGCTGGCCTGATATGGCCACCAAGCTTACTCAAAGACTTAAGGTCATTGAGAATCAAACACAACCAATGATGAAACCAAAAAACGCATTGAGTGTTGCAGGTTATCAAGCAATCGTTCCTCTGTATTTACAAGGTGTTCCCAATAACATGGTTGCAAAGAAAATGACTCCGGTCAAACAGAAAGTGATTACGCTGAATAAATCGATTAACTACGCCGCCGTAACAAGTTCAGATCAGATTATTGAAGAGAGTATCAAAGCAATGCAGATTGTAAAGAAGCTTGAAGCTCAAGGTTACAGATGCAACCTGAATATTGTGCTTGGTACGCTTGCCGGTAATAAACAGTTCGTTGTAAAAATTCGTATCAAGTCTGCAAACGAAAGAATGAATGTTAGTAAACTGGCATTCCCTCTGGTTCATCCTTCAATGCTTCGTCGTTTACTCTTCAGGTTCATTGAGGTTTATCCGAATGTAACAAAAGCATTTGTTGGTAATTATGGTCATCCAATTTTAATGTCAGAAATGCGTAACATGCTCAAAGGTGAATACTTGCTTCCAAATTTCATAAAGAAAGACGTAAACAGAATTACAGGTATTGAGGACCTTGAGAATATCTAACTGCTTGAATGGTTGGGAGGCATCCCACTTCCCTTCCAAAATAATCCGAAAGAATTTCAAAAAGTTCATCAAAAAAAAAGGTGTACAAATCAGAAGCACTGTGGTATAATATAATCAAGTTAAGGATATGGCACATCGTCAATCCTAAGTTTTCAGTTGAAAAGGAGATTTTATCATGACAAACATAAATTTTGAGGTTCTTCACATTGAAAAGGCTAACAAAGCTGAGTGTGTAGTAGTTGAAGTTAAGTTCAACAATTCAGAAAAGCATTTCACTTATGTTCGTAAGGCATACAGAAACACAACTGTTGTTGATGGCTGCCGAATTTACTTCGACGACAACTACCAGGTAACTAAGGTCGAGCGTGAGTATGAGACCAAAGGTATTAAAAAGCAGTCCACTGCGAAGCAGATTGGTACAACATCCTCCAAGATTAAGAGCGAGCTTGAAGGCAAAGGAATCGAGCTTCCCAAGATTCCAGTTCCTCAGGTTGATTCTAACGAAGAGGTTCATCACGATCGCTACGATGAAATTAAGATGTGTCTTGAGTGCAACATCCCAATTTACCTCGCAGGTCCTGCTGGTTCTGGTAAGAACTTCACGGTTGAACAGATTGCAAAGGAACTTGGCTGGAACTTCTACTTCAGTAATTCAGTTCAGCAGGAATATAAGCTTACTGGGTTTATTGATGCTGGTGGAAAATTCCACGAAACAGAATTCTACAAAGCATGCACCGATGAGAATGATTGTGTGTTCTTCCTCGATGAGATGGATGCTTCCATTCCTGAAGTTCTGGTCCTCCTGAATGCAGCGATTGCAAATGGCTATTTTGAGTTCCCCAATGGCAAGGTTAATTTCGATCATGTTCATTTCGTTGCAGCTGGTAACACAGTTGGTTCTGGTGCAGATGATATGTACACTGGCAGAATGGTTCTTGACCAGGCAACCCTCGACAGATTCGCAATCATCGACTTTGACTACTGTTTAAAGATTGAGATGAGCATCACTCATAACAATGCAGACCTGGTCGAGTTCATTCATGAGATGCGTAAGGAAGCCAAGGCAAAAGGAATCCGTGCAACATTCTCTTACAGATGCATAACGATGGTTACGAAGCTTGAGGCTAAGGGTATGGCGTTGGATATGGCGATGAAAATCAGTATTGTCAAAGGTCTTGACAAAGACACAATCAATACTTTTAATCCTATGGGTCATACCAAGTATCATGAGGCTCTTAGAAAGCTTCAGGCGGCAGCTTAAATTAAAATATTGCCAGAGGTCACCAGGTTAATCCAGATTGATTTTTGTGATTAAATAAATAAAATAATTAAGCAAATTAAAATTAAATCTGGATTAACCTGGTGACTTCTGATAAACATAAATAACATGCTGATGTGGCGGAATAGGTAGACGCAAGAGACTTAAAATCCCTTGATGGTAGCATCGTACGGGTTCGATTCCCGTCATCAGTACCACATATGGTGTTGTAGCTCAACAGGTTAGAGCATCCGACTTATAATCGGAAGGCTATGGGTTCAAATCCCATCAACACTACCAGAGAAGAATGCATGTTAGATTATTTGAATAATTTGTAAAATAAAAAGGAGAAGATTAGTATGCCTAAAAAAAAAGGAAGCGTCAGAATAAACGTCAATGATGTTATTGGCAAGCGTTTAGGTAGTTTGCAAGTTGTAGGCTATGCAGGTTATCGTCACGAGCATACACGTTGTGGTACAAAAATGCGTCATTATTATTATGTGCATTGTGACTGTGGCACAACTAAAATAATTGCAAGAGACCAAATTGTTGGCAATAATACGCACAGCTGTGGATGCTCAAAAGTGAGGAAACGTTATGGCAATTAAAATGCGTAATAACAAGGATTTAAATGCAATTTGCTGTAATTGTGGTGAGCGTCAATCAGAAGTTTTGAACATGTTTGATTTGTGTATTGCAGATAAGATATTTACTATCTGTGACAGATGCAATGAGCTTATACTAAGCAAATGCTTGAGTGCAGAGGTTATGAAGAATGGGAGAGTTAAATCTTCGCACGATATGAGCATTGTGCGTCAGCGGAAAAATCCGGATCTGTATAAAAGAGGCTGATTCCTAAGATGATGTGTGATAAAATTGATTTTAGTAAAATGCCTTGCATTTATTGGAATAACGTCACGAAAATGAGCTACATACAAAGACGAATCATTGTGTATTCGATTATGTATTATGAACACGATGAAAGCTGTGTTTCAGATAGATATTATGACAATATATCGCGTCAGCTTGTTGAGCTAATGAATGAAAGCGCATACGAAGAGTTTAGACAGACGACTTACTTTTATGCGATGTATGACTTTGATGGAAGCACTGGCTTTGATATTCCTTTTCGTCTTACAAAGCATGACAAAGAATATCTTACAAATGTTGCAAATCATGTTTATAAAAGCTGGAAAGAGCATACAACATATGAGCAAAGAAAGGAGCAAGTAAATGCTGGTTCTAAAGGATTTAGAAAATAGAGTTTACAGAGGTAAAGAGTGCGTAGCTTTTAGTTATTCAATATTAAATGAAAAGAAAGAACGGCAGTTTGTTGCGAGGTTTGAAACAGGCAAAGGGCAAAACGAGTGGAACATGCAAATTGTTCTTGAACGTACTCGTGATGCAGATAGTCAGGTATACAATTTTGGTTATGTGATGCCAAGGCCTGGTTTACCGCTTACATTGATTGCAGCTACAGGTCTTCGTTACTTTCAGCTTTACATTAAGGAAGAGCTTAACACAAAAACACAATATGATTTTATATTAAGCGATATTCTCAAAGGAATGTAAAATATTTTTATTTTTTGCATTTACCTATGTACAAGTATAAGGTATTATGGTATAATACAAATATAAGGTAAAATATCTAAACCTAATAAAACAAAAATTAAATTAAAAGGAGTCTATTGATTATGAAAAACGTAAGAACAAACAATGCAAGCTATGAAGGTGTCGAAATGAAGAACATGAAGAAAAAGCTTTTCTGCAAGAAGTTAAGCGCATTCGCGATTGCAGTTTTGATGCTTACAACTACTGCATGTTCCAACAGCAAAGTAAACGAAAATATGCATGAGCAGGAATCAACAAGCAATGAAATGATCGAAGACTTTGTTGAAAGCAGCTCAAAATTTGATAACATTGGTTTCTATCCTATGAAGATTAAAAATGATTCTACTGGTAATTGGAGAGTTTCTACAATTGCAGAAAGTATTGACATTCAGGACTATGCACTTGACTATTATAAGAAATACTTTGAGAATGACAATCAAATTCATGCAATTGTGAACTTTAATTACAACATAACAGCTAAAATCTCTGTTGTAGGTAATCTGCTTGACGTGACGATTCATGAGTATGTAGCTAAAGAAGAGCATGATGCAAGGCTTTTGTTTAGCGGCACGGTTCTTAAAGAATATCACGTAAATATGGAGACTGGCAAAGTAGAAGAAATTTGATTATTTTAGGAGTAAACAAAATGAAAAGGTCTGGTAGGTTTTATAGAAAAAATGAAGCTGATGTGATGAAGCGTTTGGGGTTAAGACCAACTAAAAATTCGGGTTCTGGATGGATTGAAAAGGAAGACGGAATCTCAGAAAACGTAATTTGTCAGCTAAAATCTACGGACGCTCAAAGTATTAAGGTAAATAAAAAAGATTTAGATACTTTACTTTATAATGCATCGGTTGCGCACAAGGTTCCAGTGTTTGCAATTCAGTTCATTCAGTCGGATGAGGTATACCTGCTTATTAAGCCTGATATGTTATGCGATGCAGCTAAGTATATCGAAACAGGAGAATACGATGGCGGGCTCAACGAGTTCGTAGGCGTAGATTTAAGAGAGCATGAAGAGACAGCTGCGGTAAAACATTCTGCTGTAAAATCAAGCTCAAGAGCAAGAGAGCAATTTAATCGAGAAAACGAACGTAAGTTCAAAAAGGAAAGAAGGTCAGCAATATGATTCTTAAAGTGAAAGATGTTGTTAAGTATGGCGGTCATAGCCTTTCTGCAAATGGGTCTGTAAACTTCACTCTGAAGTCTACTTACTCTGAGCTGACTAACACTATTCAGCTTATGCAGATGCTTAACAATGATGTGGATATTAAAGCGAAGATTCCTAACGGCAGCCCCATGAAGCTTGGAATCTTTAGAATTAAGCAGATCGTCATTGACGGTGACGGGGAGTCTACTCTCAAGTTTAATGGTTTGAACGACTATATTGAGATGGACAATCTGAATGTACTTCCTCTCAGCTCTGATGAGAATAAGGAGTTTGTTGTGATGATGACTGCAGACATTGAATCTGAGGAAGAGGAGGACAGTACTAATAATGTTGAATAAGATTAAGTATCAGGAGCTTGCGCACGCAAAGGTGGCTGACACTCGCAATGTTGTGATTTCCAGTTGTTCTAAAGGCGGCTTCACAATTGCGCAGCAGTTGGAGGCAAAGGAAAACGATAAAACAACTTTTGTATTTATGAAGGGTGCTTTTCACGTAGAAGACATTCATGGTCTTTACAATATTCGTGACGCAGTTAATCTGGCAATCAAGCTTTCTGAGGAAAATTCTGAAGAATCTGACAGCTGGGGTTGGGATGAATAATTGAAAAATTTTGATATTTTATCAAAAATCTTTCAAAAACCTATGTACAAATGTGATTTTGTGTGATACAATATAATCACGTTAAGGAAACAAACACCTTAAAAATTAAAAGTGTCTAGGAGGACAAAACAATGGCAAGCAAAGAAATGATTAGAATGAAAAAGTTCCTGGTGGCTCTTGATGATTGCATGACTGATTCAACTTATTATGATGATGAAAAGCAAACTGATGTTTGTGAAATGTCTGAAAGCGAAGTCTATGATTACTTGATGCAAACTGAAGAGTTTCATCTTCTCACATCTGAAACGGTTAAGCAGTTCATTCACATGTTTCAAGATTTTAGTGTCAGAATGGCAACGCTTAAAGGTTTTGGTATTCAATAAATAAATTAAGAGCTGGGAGGCGATAACATCAAATCCCAAGCTTTAATGCAGCTCATAGTATAAGTAAGACCCCAGAGTGCTTATAATATTATGAATGGTCTCAAGCCCATATAGATGCAGAGAGGAGCTATAAGTGGTCAATGCCGAAGGCCAAGGCTATAAATGACAGGCGCATTCCCCTTAGCATGATACAAGTATTAAGAAAGAACTTGAAAGTAGGTATCCCTGCTTATGCTTGTAATAATTTATGTACTTATAGTTAATTTATTATAGCCCTGAAAGGGAATTAAACACTTTAATTGAGAAGGAGCAAATAATTATGGCAAAAAATTATTCTTTTGGTGAGGCATGCAGAATTATTACTGCAGGCACCGATTTTGAGGCGATTGCTGATATTGGCCGTCGTTATCCGATTCTGCTTCAGAAGGTTGCAACTGTTGCAGCGAAGGCTGGCGCTGATTTCGTTGATTTGATGAGCTTTATGCCTGATTACCTGACTGCAAATAAGATTAACTCTGTTATCAAGTCTGCAATCGCTGATGGTGATGAAGCTGACGACGCTAATGAGACCGCTGAAGCTGTGCATGACGCTGATGATGAGACTGAAGCTTCTGACGAAGTTGCAAGCACTGACTATGAGTCCATGAGCGCAAAGGAAATGTGGGAGCTGCTTGGCAAGGCAGGTAAGCGCAAGCTTGCTAAGTCTACTAAGAAGGCTGATCTGATTGAAGCTTGTAAGAAGGCATTTGGTGAAGGCGCAGCAGAGGACACTGATGATGTTGAGGATGAAGCTGACACTGACACCGCTGAGAATCCTTATGAAGGTAAGTCCGCTATGGAGCTCTTCAAGATGTGTAAGAAGCGTGGCATCAAGGCGGCCGCTAAGAAGCCCGCTAAGTTCTACGCTGATCTGCTTGTAAAGGCTGACGCAAGTGCTGATGAGACCACCGAGGAAGCTGATGGCTGGGATGATGACGAAGCTACTGCAGAAAAGCCCGCAAAAGCAGATAAGAAGCATGTAAAGAGCGACAAGCAGCCTACAACTAACAAGGCAAATGCTGCTGACGACGAAGACGACGATTGGGATATTTAATCATTGTTTAAATTGAATTTGCCTCGGTAACCAAACGTAGCCGATGTGTGTGTTTTGAAGAGGCATACGCATCGGCTATTCTTTTTAAGGAGGACACAAAATGAAAACAGAAGAAATTCTGAATCTTGACTTCAGAAAGGAAGAAAGTCAGGAAGTAATTCAGAAGGCACTGAGAAAAATCAAGCCACTCTCTAAGTTCTCTGATGAGGAACAAATCCCACTTGAAGCGATTGAAAAGCTTTGCCACGTTCTTACGAACAAATACGAGATTACTCCGCAGTGGATGACAATCTCTTACCATCAGCCAATTCTTGGTGTGTATTCTATTGGTGTGAAAACAACGACGGACCACAAATGGATTGGAACAGTTTATGGCATGTGTTTGTATGAGGTATTTGCAAAGCTTGGCATTAAGATGTATTCTGAGATTAAATCAGGAAATATTCCTAAGAAAGCACTTACAAAAGAAGAGAAGCAACGTGAGCGCATCGCAAAAAAGATTGAAGAAAATCTTAATAATGATGTGTAAATGAATTATGAATTGAGGTTAAATCTATGAAAATTAGAATCTTTACAGACGGCTCGTGCTTGGGTAACCCAGGCCCAGGTGGTTGGGCTGTGGTTTTTAACGCAGCTGATAAGTGTGAAATAATTGCAGGGAATGAAACTGCGACGACAAACAACCGTATGGAACTTAAATCTATAGTTGAAGCATTTAAAAATGCATTAGTGAAAGCAAACGATACAAGTCATGAGCTTGATTTTGAGCTATATTCTGATAGTGCATATGCTGTTAATTCAATTAACAATGGGTGGGTTGATAAGTGGCAACGCAATCGTTGGAAAACAGCGAAAAATGACAATGTAAAGAACAAAGACCTGTGGGAAGAGTTTACTGTGCTTAAGAGTAAGGTCGCAAAACATGAAAATATCGTTGGCATTAAAATCATCAAAATTAAAGGCCATGCTGGTAACACATTCAATGAGCTTGTAGATAAGCTTGCAAAAGAAGAATCAATGAAAGCAAAGGAAGGTGCCTGTGGTGATTAAGTATTCAAGAGAATTTTTTAAAAAGTCATTCACTGCAAGTAGCATGAAGTCAGCATACATGCTGGCTGTTAAATGGTATGCAACAAATGTTTTAAGTAAAGCTGAATTCATCAACGTACATGCTCAATTTGTTAAGGACGATGCAGACGATGAATCTCCAACTATTACAATCCATTTATTTGCAGTTCAAGATGGTGAAAGAGACGTAATGGCTCAGCATTGCGCATGCTGTAAAGAGATGCATCATAGCTTCTTTATAAATGAAGACACTCATTGCGATAGATGCAGCGCTCTCGGCTTTCAGAAGCGTCTTGAAGACAAGATAAACATAAAGAAAAATCTGTATAGCGGATTGATTAGGAAGTATGGAGGCACAGACGAATGAGATTCTTTAAGGTTTTTGCAGAGATTATCAAAGATATTAACCTAGCAATATCTTCGTTTGTTGTAAATAACTTGAGAAACTTCGCGCTGATTATTGATGCAGCATTACCATATGGAATGTATGTGATTGGTCAATACGCTATGCTGGCACGTAAAGAATTCGCCATAGGGTCTGAATTGTTTATCCCGATTGCAGTAATGGCGCTTACTTATTTACTCAGGTCGTTTGCTAATAAACTTGGTAAAGGTGTGACAATTCCCGTTCCTGAGAAACGATTCACTGAGATTGATGAAGATGGTGAAGTATCTATTCGTAATGATAGAGTTCAAGAATTGATTCTTTACCTTGCCGATCTTGAAGACTGGATGCAAAGAAAAGGGCTTTTATAAGGTATTCACCAGAGGCCTCCAGATGGTCCCAGATTTAATTTTCATGTTAGGTATATGAATCCATTCATAATAGTAGAAAATGATTCTGGGATTATCTGGATTACTCTGAGATAATACTAATAATAATCAGGATAAATACTTGTAAAAGGAGGATTAAAAATTAAAATGCATGCTTGGGAATATTTTACGAATCAAAAGCAGTGGGAGTCATATCTTAAAGATTTATTAAGACTCAATGACAATGCTTTACTTAAGTCTATTGTCCTTATATATGACAGTCAGACAAATGAAGAAAAGAGCAAAAGAAAAAGCGTAGAAGATAACCTCGTTGGCTTCTCAAAAGTTGATGCATACGAAATGAGTCGTATAGCGCAAAAGATTAAAGCTGGTAAAGAATTAACACCAAAAGAAATGACTAAGTCTCGTAACAAAATGCAAAAATACTGGAAACAGCTCATGAACATAAGCAAAGCAAATATGACTAAAACACAGGAACATAGCAGAAAGTTACACAAGCTGCAAGTAGGAGAAGCCAACGAAGGACTCAAAAGATTTAAAGAGCATAATGAGATTTTGAGACGATGCTCAGAAGAGGGAATCCCATGCTCTTATGGAATCTGCGATGAATGTCCACTAACTACCGGCTTGCAAACAAAGCTAAATTTTAACTATACACGTGCGTGATTACACGACACACGCGAAGCACACGCGCGCAGGTTGAGTCTATAGAGTCTATTCTATCTTTCTATCTATTCTACTAGTAATACAGTAATGATTAAACAATAAAATAAATCTTAATTTTATGGTGTACAAATAAAAATCATTATGGTATAATGTAATTACTAGGTGCAAAGACACTTAATAAAATTTAAAAGTGTTCAGGAGGACAAAATGAAAAAATCAATCATTATCTTAAATATTTTGAGTATGCTGCTAATTGCATGGTTTGTAATTTCCTTTTTTGATGTAAATTTTAACAATGACATAATAAATGGAACTGGTCCAAAATTAGATTGGAACGCTTTTGTAATTATGTTCAAGTGGTAAACATCAAACAAATATTTTAAATAAAAGGAGATAGCTATACAATGGGAAATAAATTCAAAACAATACTAATTCGAATCGTGATTGTTCTTGCCATTATGTTTTTCATGGTATTCTCGGCTGCATCGCAGTTTGATGATAACGTAGCAGAAACAAATAACATTGATGTTGAATATAGCAAGGAAGTAAATGAAGTTCAGAATGCAGAGCTTATCAAACCTAATTATGAACCGACTGTTACTGAATCGGAAGTAAATGAAAATCAGATTGAGCATAGTAAACTTTGGTCAGCTGATGAAAATTACATGCTTGCAAAAATTGCCATGGCTGAAGCTGAAGGATGCAGTAATGAGGTTAAACAATGTATTGTTCATGTAATTTTGAATAGAGTTCATGACAATCGTTTTCCAAACACCATTCATGAAGTTTTGTTTCAGCATTTTGGTAATGTTTATCAATTTACGCCAATGGTAAACGGACGATGGGATAGAGTTGAGCCGAACAAAGACTGTTTTGATGCTGTTAATACGGTTGCAATGGATTCTCATGACATTTCGATGGGTGCTTTATACTTTGAAAGTTGTGAGGATAAAGACAATTGGCACAGCAGAAATTTAGAGTTCTTGTTTGAGCTTGATGGTGTAAGATTCTATAAGTAATGGCTAATTACAATACATTTGTTGCAATTGACTGTAATAAGCGTAAAATATTACTCGTCACATCTTCTGCACGAAAGGCAAATTCTATGCTAAGAACTGGAGTACGAATTGAAGTATGGAATGACAATAAACTTCTTGAGCGAATATATGAAAGCGACAAGAAAAGAGAGCTGAGACCACTTCGACCGTATATTGACATGGAATGTGAGTTCATAAGGAAAAAGCAACATAAAGCTGAACAAAGAAATAGGAGACGAAAAGACGTATGATGTATACTGATGAAATTAAAATTGAGGTTATCAGGCATCCCCAAAAAGAAGACTGGGAAAGATGTAAGCTGCTTGCGTTAAATACTGTCGGTAAAAAATACGTAAGTGGTGAGGTAACAAACAATTGGAAATACAAGATTCTAAAAGCCGAGCATTCACCGATCAGAACTTTGATGTTTACAATTAAGCTTACAATTCCATATTTTGTGTCTGTTCATCTGGCTCGGCATAAGATTGGTATTGAGCATTTTGTCCAGTCTCAACGTAATGACAGACAATCAAACTACGATAGAGAGCTTGCTCCACAGAATACCATGGTAAATCATATTATTGATGTTAATGCAGAACAGCTTATGTTTATGGCAAGACGTAGATTATGTAAACAATCTGACCCGACTACAAGATACGTAATGTGTAAAATCTGCATGGCGGTGAAAGAGGTCAATCCTGAATTTATTCCTTTCCTCGTTCCTAACTGCAAATATCTTCATGAGTGTCCTGAGTTTGTTTCTTGTGGGTATTATGACCATCTAATCTCAGATAAAGACTGGAGTCCCAGAATTGATTTTTACCGTTAGGTATGGTTTTATATTAAATGAATATTAAAATCAATCCTGGGTCATCTGGTGACTCCCTGACAATACTTCAGAATAAAGTGAAAGGAATTAAATAAAATCAAAGAACAAATCTAAAATAAAATCAATAAATTTGATAAAAGGGTGTACATTTTGTATCTTATATGATATAATATTATCAAGAGGTATAATAACCTTTATTAAAGAATGTTATTGATGAACAAGCTTGGATGAAATGCAAAAGCATCTATTCCAGGCTTATTCTATTTTATTGAGAAAGGAGAACATCAATCACAATGGCATCAGGAAAGACTAAATATGAATGCATTGCTACAGATTGGTTAGAAGAAGATAATCTGATGCTGTTGGAATGCTGGGCTAGAGACGGATATACTTATCAGGACATTGCCAATAAAATCGGCGTTGGATTCACTACGCTTCGTCAATGGCGAGTAAAATATCCTGAAATTGACAAAGCGCTTAGCAAGGGCAGAGAGATTATCGACTATAAGGTTGAAAATGCCCTTCTTAAATCTGCTTTGGGGTATAAGACAAAAGAAGTTAAGGTGACTACTACAATTCGTTATGGTAAAGTAGTTGAAACAGTCAAAGAGGTAACTGACAAAGAACAAGCGCCTAATGTATCAGCCATTCAATGCTGGTTGTATAATAGACTTCCTGACAAATGGAAGAAGAACAGAGACCAGCTTATTGAACTGGATGACGAGGACTCTAAGATTCAGGTAACAGTTACAAGAGCTTCTAAGAATGGCGATGATTCAGGTAATAAAAAGCAAATGCCAAGTGCTCAGCATGAAGACAGTGAAGTAGATGAAGAGTGGCAAGATGAAGTAAATCAGTCAATTGAAATTCGCAATAAAACAGAAGAAGAGAAAGAGGAAGCAAAACAAGCAAAGCTTAGAGCTGAGCGAGATGCTAAACGTGCTGAGAAAAAGGCAACTAAAGTTGAATCTGAGTCCTCTGATGAAGATTTAGACTATTGGCCTGATGATTGGGAAGATGAAGAAGCGGAGGACTAAAATATGAAGATTACTAAATCTGTAAGTCCTGCTTTTGAAGACTTCTTGTTTGATTGGGATTATGAGCGATACTTACTGATTGGTGGATATGGTTCTGGTAAATCGTATCATATTGCTTTCAAGATTATCTTAAAGCTGCTGGAGGAAAAACGTAAAGCTCTGGTAATAAGAGAAGTGTTTGATACGATTCAAGATTCTTGTTATGACTTAATCAGTGAGATACTTGATGATATGGGTCTATTGACTACAGATCCGAGAGTATTCAGAAAAACACAGAACAAAGTGCTTGCATTGAAAAGTCCTCTTAAGTTCAAGTTCAAGAACGGGAGCCAGATAATCTTTAAGGGAATGGATAAACCTGAAAAGGTAAAATCTATTAACGGTGTTTCTATTGTTTGGTTGGAAGAGTGTTCTGAAATTAAGTATGAAGGTTATAAAGAGTTACTTGGTCGTATTCGTACTCCAAATGTAAGCATGCATTTCATCTTGAGCTGTAACCCAATCGGTAGAGATAACTGGGTATATCGTCATTTCTTTGTAAGACTGGATGATGAAGGCCAGGAAGACATAATGGTGGATGAGAACAAGTTTTATGAAAAGAGATGTTTGATTCATGATGGTACATACTACCACCACTCTACACCAGATGATAATCCTTGGTTGCCTTGGCAATATATGAAACGACTTGATGACCTGAAGAACTATGACTACCCTTTATATACAGTTGCAAGATGGGGACGTTTTGGTGCTGCAGGTACAAGAGTCCTTCCTCAATTTACGATTGCTCATGTTGGTAAAACATTCAAAGAGAACATTGAAAAGCTTGGTCCTGCAAATCAGTATTTTGGTTTTGACTTCGGCTTTGAGGAATCTTTTAACGCAGTCATTTCTATGAGTGTTGATGCTAAACGTTCTATTCTGTATATTTGGGATGAGATATATATGAATCATGTTACAGATGATGTATTTGCTAATCAGCCAGAAATGCAGCAGCTTCGTCGCAGATTAAATGACCTGAACAATGCAGGCTATAACAAAATGATTGTGGCAGATAATGAGGACCCGAAAGCAATTACTTATTACAGACAAAACGGATTCAAGATTCGTGCATGTAGAAACAAGTTTGCTGGTTCAAGATTGTCTAATACAAGAAAGGTAAAACGATTTAGAAAGATTGTAGTAAGTCCTAAGTGCAAGAATGTGATAAGAGAATTAAAGGACTTAACATATAAGAAAGATACTAAAGGCAATGTGGTTTATGACCAGTTTAATATTGACCCTCATAGCTTCTCAGCTATTTGGTATGCGCTTGATACTGTCACAGTGGCAGACGTTAAGGACAAGGATTTCAATAGTAAATCTGGTTAAATATTTGAAAGGAGTAAATACTATATGAACAAGATTAACTGGGTTGTAAGAATCAAGAACAAGAACTTTTGGCTGAGCCTGATTCCCGCCGTTCTTCTGCTGGTTCAGGTGATTGCTGCACCGTTTGGCTATGAATGGGATTTCGTAGTTCTGAATGAGCAGCTCGCAGCCATTGTAAATGCATTGTTTGCTGTGCTTGCGATTCTTGGTGTTATTACTGACCCTACTACTGCAGGCATCGCAGATAGTCGTATGGCAATGCGTTATATCGAGCCTCGTAAGGAACTTGAATATAACAAAGACAGAAATTAAAATAGGAGGAAATAGTTATGGGATATACCAATAGTCCTTTGGTTGATTGTACTGTATACAGCCCGAATCATTCTGGTAAAAGAACGCATGCAATTGATCGTATCACTCCTCACTGTGTAGTTGGTCAGTTATCTGCAGAGAGAATTGGTCATTGTTTTCCTGCTGGTCGTGGTGCAAGCTGCAACTATGGTATTGGGCATGATGGTGACGTGTGCCTGATTGTGGATGAAGCAAATCGTTCTTGGTGCAGTTCTTCCAATGAAAATGACCAAAGAGCAATTACCATTGAATGTGCAAGTGATAATAAACATCCTTATGCATTTACGTCTGCATGTTACAATAAGCTTATTGATTTGTGTGAAGACATTTGTATCCGTAATGGCAAGAACAAGCTTATCTGGTTTGGTGACAAGAATAAATCTCTTAATTATCAGCCTAAAAGCAATGAGATGATTCTTACTGTTCACCGTTGGTTCGCTAATAAGAGTTGTCCCGGCGATTGGATGTATGCCCGAATGGGTGACCTTGCAGATAAGGTAACTGCACGTCTTTCTGGAGGCGAGAAGCCTGCTGCAGATACTCTTTATAGAGTTCAGGTTGGTGCGTTTAATGTAAAAGCGAATGCAGAGAAAATGCTCAATCGTTTGAAAGATGCAGGATATGATGGGTTTATTGTTGAGGTAAATATGGAAAGCGGTAGCCATAAGCCTACTGAACCTGAAAAGCCTCAGCTTAAGTCTGCAACTGAGATTGCAAAGGAAATTTGGGCTGGAAAGTGTTCTGATAGTCGTTGGGATTCCTGGGGCGGTGGTTCTACTCGCAAGGAAAGACTTGAGGCTGCAGGATATAATTATGATGAGGTTCAACATGAAATTGAACGTTTGTATAAATAGGTAGGAGGTAATGGAAGATGGCAAGCGAAGAGGCTAAAGTAATTGAAGCCGAAAATTCTACAGAAGTCTTGACCGCTTTCAACCGTATTCCTTATGCTTTGATAAATGCAGAAATTGCTGGTGCAGCAAAGGACACGTTGGACGAGCTCACTCAAATCTGCAAATATTATAAAGTTTACAAGAAGGGTGCAGCATTTACTGTAGAAGGAACGAATGGCGACTATATACCTGCCAAGCTTAAATACAAGATGGCAGCTTCGCTTATTAACAAAGAAGCAAGGTTCCTGTTTGCTGAGCCACCTGACATTACTATCGAAGCTAAGGGTGACGTTGGTAAGGTATCTGAAGATGCTAAGCAGTCGTTGACGATTCTTAATGACCTTGTGAGAACTGTTCTTACTGAGAATAAATTTGAGGAGTCTTTGCTTAAGGCTGCCAAGGATTGTTTCATTGGTAAGCGAGTTGCAGGTCTTGTGAATTTCAATGAAGAAGATGGTGTGACGGTAACATTTCTGCCAAGCACGCAATTTATTTACGATACTAAGCTTGGTAACCCGAATATAATTACCAAGTTTGTGTGTTTCATCATTGTAAAGGATTCAATCACCCTGAGTGAGAAACGAATCTTTAAGAAGAAGTTCGAACTTGTTGAGGATAAGGTGTTTCTTGAGGAAGTTCTTTATGATGGAGCAGGAAAAGAGATTGAGGTTGTTACCGAATATCAGGAAACTTTGATGCCGATGATTCCTGTGTCTGTGTTTATCAATGACGGTTTGACGGGCGAAACTACCGGTGAATCTGAAATTGATTTACTGCAGGACTTTGAGCAGTGGTATTCAAAGCTTTCTAATGCAGATATTGACGCAGAAAGAAAGAGCATGAATCCTACTAAGTATACGGTTGATATGGAATCAAATTCTACAAAGAATCTTTCCACTGCAGCCGGCGCTTTGTGGGACCTTGGTTCAGATCAGAACCTTGATAAGCCTGCGCCGAGTGTTGGTATTCTCGAGCCTGCAATGAATTACAGCGAGGCATTAAAAACGTCTCTTGACAGAATCAAGACGGTTGGTTATGAGCAAATCGATATGCCTAATATCACACTTGAATCTTTGCAAGGCGCAATCACAAGTGGTAAGTCGCTTAAAGCTATCTATTGGCCGCTGATTGTTCGATGCAAAGAAAAGATGAAGATGTGGGGGCCTCAGCTTAGACAGCTTATTCACGTCATGATTCAAGGTGCTTTGGTTTATCCTAATTGCATTGAGAGATATACAAATGATGCTGTTGTTCCCGTTGCATATGAGATTAAAATAACGCAGAACACCCCGCTGCCTGAAGATGAGATTGAAGAGAAGAATATGGACCTTTCTGAAGTTGAAACAAAAGTAATGAGTCGTAAGGCTTATATGCAGAAGTGGAGAGGTTTAACAGATGACGAAGTACAAGAGGAATTGGAACAGATTGCCCTGGAACGCCAGATAATCGAGGATAGTTCTTTTACAGGTAATAATATGTTACCATATGGTGATGACAAAAATCAATCTGGGGTTAACGAGGGACATCTGGACGATAATTTAAATTTATCAGTCTAAATAATATTTAGGTATATCAGAAACGTAAGCCGTTAGCTAATAAATATTTGCTGATAAGTACCTAAAATATTATTTGGATTGTAAATAAACAGGAAAGAGGATGATTCCAATGATTTACGAATAAGCTTCATGCAAGCACTTATTTAATCGATTGTTTATTAACTGTCAGCGAATAAGGAGGTATAGCTATGAAGTTCGAGAAGGAATCTAGCGGTGTAGCTAAAGCTGGTTTGGCGACTGGTATTACGGGCACAGCTCTTGGCACGATTGGTTTGCTTGGTGCTGGAGCTAGTGCTCTTGGTTCTATCGTTGGTGGTAGGAGAAACGGTTGCGACTGCATTTCGTTATGTAATGAAGACCATCCGGTAGACAGATACACGCTTGATTTAAAGGCGCAAATTGCAGAAAAGGATACGCAAATTGCTCTTAGGGACGCAAATAACTTTACTGATAGAAAGCTTGCAGATATTTCTGAAAGAAATGAAAAGCGTTTCAGAAGTATTGAAGAACAGCTTTGCAAGCAGGCAGTTGAAAACCAGAAGACAGCAGATTCTTTCCAGATTGTAAATGAAAGATTGCAATGCTGCTGCGATAACTTTGGTGAAAAGATTAACAATGAACGCAAAGAAAGAGAGTGTGCAGACAATGCTATCGTAAATTATTCGAATGCAACTTTTTATCCTAGGCAGGTTGCAGATGTTAGAACGAGTAATGAAACGACTCCGCAGGTGCTTTTTAATCCGCTTCCCTCTTGCGGTAGCTGTAGTCGTAAATGCTAAGCGATAATTGAGAACATAAACGTTTATTATGCGAGGCCAGCAAAAGCTGGCCTTAGCTAGAAAGGAAGGACTAAATTGGCTAAGTCTGAAAACGTTTTAGGTGGTATCTGCAAATATGTAGATGATGTATTGGAGCAAGCGTATCATGACGATGATTTGAAAAAGTTTTTATATGGTACTGGAGCAGCTTTATACATTAAAAAGCATTTTGACGAGTGGATTAAAGGTGCAGAAATGATTGGTGTATACAATCCTAAAACAGATGATATTGATGTAGATTCAGTAAAAAATGAGCTCTTAAATAGAATCGGTGAAAAAGGTTTTGTTGTAAGTAAAAAGCCCATTGGTAAGTTTACATTTATGGCTGATGATGTTGAGAAACTTTATGATTATATCGTATCTTGATGGAGGAAAATGCTATGGATGATAAATCGTGGGAAGCTGATAGCAATTTTAAAGATGTATTTAAAAGTAAACTTTCTGATGAAATTGATGATGTTGAATATTATATCAATGTAGCGAAGGACTTTGAATGCAAATGCGAAGATAAAGATATTGCAAGAGGCTTTTACGAAATAGCAAAAGACGAGTACACGCATGCATGCTTTATTAGAGAATGTATGATGAATGAATGCATCGATATTTCAGAGGCAACTGAATGTAGGTTTAAAAGCACAGAAGCTAAAATCAAACGTATTTTTCGTTGAAAAGAAAAAGCAAGCAATTAAGAGATTTGTTTCGATTTTGCTGAAACTTTTTGGTAAATAATTTAAGCAAGGAGGAAGCCATAATGGCTAAACTAACTTTTAAAGATGCAGAAAAAGTTCGGGATTCTATTATGGCTTCCCAAAAAAGAGAAATTGCAGATTTGTATGAAAAATGGGCCGATGATATTTCGAAGAAAGCTGATTATTACTCACACAAAACGAATGCGAGCGCACCGTTAAGCGAGAGGTACTATAAGGAGCTTAAGAAACAGCTAACAGAGACTAGTCATCAAGTTGCTAATGAGGTCTACAATAAGATAAAGAAAAATATGTATCTTGTATCAGACGCTGTAGTAAAAAACAATGTTGACTGGCTTAAGTCTTTTGGTTTTTCAGAAGACGGGTTAAATGCAGCATTCAGTTATGTTCCTGATTCTGTTATAAGAACCTTGGTTACAGGACAGTTGTATGATTCAGGGTGGAGTTTGAGCAAAAGAATCTGGGGAGACAATGAGGCGACTCTTAAAGATATTTATCAAATGATGGCCGGCGGTTTGGCTCAAAATAAAAGCATTTATGAAATTGCTAAAGACCTGGAAAGTTATGTAAGACCGAGTGTGAAAAGGCAGTGGAATCTTATTACGCAAAACGGTAAAAGAATTTATCCAAAGCAAGTTGATTATAATGCGCAAAGACTAGCAAGAACACTAACCCAACATACTTATCAGCAAAGCTTCGTAGCTGTTACAGAAAATAATCCATTTGTGGAAGACTATATTTGGCGAAGCAATGGAAGCAGAGTGTGTGAGATTTGTAAAGCTAGAGATGGAATGCACTATAAGAAAAATGAGCTTCCGCTTGACCATCCGAATGGAATGTGTGTGATGGAACCAAACATTGCAGATAATATGACTGATAAGCTCGCAGATTGGTTCAATAGCTCAGGTGGAACATATCCCGAGATTGATAAATTTGCAAAGAACTTTGGGTATAAACGATAAATAATCACGATAAAATATTATAAGTCGTTCAGAGGTCTCCAGACGACTCCAGATGGATTAAAATTATTTTAATATAAAATATATCAAATACAAAACAAATTAAATCTGGATTATCATGCGTATATCAGACAAACATGAAATAGCTTCAGGATAAAATCAAAATAAATTGTTCGAAATATTTTTATTTTTATTTGATTTTCTTATGTACAAATATAATACTTTGTGGTATAATAGACTAAAGTCTATATAGACTATCTATTATATAGACTTATGTAAAGGAGGATAAACCTTGAATCAAGAAAATAAAAACATATTGTCTTTGCTTGTTGAATGTGAAGGCTGCAAGAAAAAGTTTTCAGTTTCTTCTGGTGACCCTACTATTAAACACAAAGTTGAAACAAAAATTGAGGGTAAATCAATATTTTTAACATATTACGATTGCCATAGTTGTGGCAGGCGCCACTTCGTTCAGATTGACGACAATGAATCGTTGAGATTGCTTCATGAATCTAAGTCGCAGTTCATTAAGCTGCTAATGGCAAAAAGAAAAGGTAAGGCTGTCGCAGATAAATCAATCAGTAAATTCAATAAAACTCGAAAGCACCTGAGCGATTACAGGACAAAACTTATGAAAGACTATACCGGTAAATCCATTAAAATGGACGGGACGGATTCCGATATTGTGTTGAGGTTTTCTGTATGAAAGTGCAAAAGCATGATTATCGAAAGGATAAGAAAATCATAGTCTGTAACGAATGCAAACATGAGTTTTTGTTGAGTGCTGTGAATATAAAAAGCGCTGATGTTCAAATCAAAAATCAGCCGCTAACATTGCATTATTTTACGTGTCCAAAGTGTAATAAGATTTACCGGGTATTATTGCAAGATGCTCGTTACGTGGAACTTAAAGAGGACTTTGAGAAAACAAAAGCAAGAATACGAAATAATCATGGTAGCAATAACGAAGAGTTTGCAAGAATGCTTGATTCTATGGTTCGAAATAAGTTTGAAAGACTTAAGAATTATGAAGATAAATTGAGTAAGATGCTTCCTGGGACATTTTTTACTGTGTCTGAAAATAATTGCACAATTATCAAATATCTACCATGAGATTCATGGATTGAAAGGAGAAACAAAATGGCAGACGAAAACAAGAATCTGACCGATGAAGAGATTGAAGAGAACGAGAACGAGAACGTAGACGACCAGACCGACAAGGGTGGCTCTGGAGAATCCGGCTCCGATAATAAAGCCGGTGATAAGGGTTCCAAGTCTGGCGACAAGTCTGGCGATAAGACTTTCACACAGGCTCAGGTAACTCGTATGATGACCAAGGAAAAGAACCAGGGTCGCAATGCAGCTTACAAAGAGCTTGGTATCGATCCGAAAGACACGAAGACAGTTGCCATGTTTAAAGCATTTGTTGAAAGTCAGAAGACCGATGAGCAGAAGGCTGTCGAGAAGGAGACCGAAAATCAGTCTAAGATTGCTGAAGCAGAGAATCGTGCTCTTATTGCAGAAGCAAAAGCTGAAGCCATGATGCAGGGTGTAAAAACTCAGTATGTTGAGGACATCGTTACACTCGCTCTTTCTAAGCTTACTGATGATTCTGACATCAAAACCATCATTGGTGAGTTTAAAACGAAATATTCTGTTTGGTTTGGTGGGTCTGATTCTGATGATGACGATGGAAAGGCAAACAAGGGTAAAGGTAAGACTGGCCAGAAGGGCACTGGTTCTTCCATCAATAATGCAGATAAGAGCAAGAATGGCGATGAGAAGAAAGGTCTTGGTGCTCGTCTTGCCGCTCAGCGTAAGTCAAGCGTCAAGAAGTCCTCTTATTGGGGCGGCAATAAGTAATATTTTTTTTAGGAGGTAATTTAATATGTTGAATCGTAGTGGTATCACTAAAACTACCTTGACTGCAACGAAGCAGATTCTCGCGAATGTTGAGATGCAGAGCTCTGTGGGATGCATTGTTCCCCAGTCTCTTGGCGCTTCTGTTGGTGGCAAGAAGATTGCAAAAGCAGGTACTCCCATTCAGATTGACCTGGACAACACTAAGGCTGCTGTCAAGAAGGCTGATGGTACTACCGCAATGAACGCAGTTCTGTTGCATGACGTCGACGTAACCGCCGGCAATGCTAATGGCACTGCACTGATTTTTGGCTTCGTGAATGTAAATCGTGTGGAGAGCGATGTTGCAACAGCAATTACCACAGCTAAGGGCGCATCTGGTGTGTCTCCCTTAATCGTTTTCACGAAGATGTAAGAAAGGGAGGAAATGAAATATGACTATTTTTGATTTGATGCAGTCTCAGGAGCTCACTGCTTATTGGGAAGAACTTACTCAGGATGAAGCTCCGTACCCTTGTGAAGAACTGTTTCCTGATGACAAGAAGCGTGGCATTTCTCTGAAGTGGATTAAGGGTTCCAAGGGCTTGCCTGTTGTTCTTAAGACTTCTGCTTTTGATGTGCATGCAATTCCTCGTGCACGAATCGGCTTTGAAAAGCTGACTGCAGAGATGCCTTACTTTAAGGAATCTACCTATATCGACGAGGAGCTTCGTCAGGAGCTGAATCTGGTTCTGGAAACTGGTAACCAGGCTTACATCGACTCTGTGATGAACAAGATTTTTGATGACGAGACTCGTTTGCTTCGCGGTGCGCGTGCTGCGCGTGAGCGCATGCGTATGATGGCTCTGACTACTGGTATCGTTTCTATGACTGCCAACGGCCAGGCTTTTACTTTTGACTATGGCGTAACTCATAAGGGCAACGTAGCTACAGCGTGGACTGACCATACCAATTCTGATCCGATTGAGGACATTCGTGCCGCAAAGGAAAAGATTCAGGATGAGACAGGTGCAGTTATTACTCGTGCAATGTGTGACGGTAAGACTTGGCGTAATATTCGCAGCAATGATAAGATTAAGAAGGCAATCTTCGTTCTTACTAACGGTGCAGGCGCTATTTCTGACAAGCAGCTTCGTCAGTATCTAATGGATGAGCTGGAGATTGAAGTCGTTGTAAATGACAAGCGCTACAAGGATGAAAGTGAAGCCGTCGTTAAGTTTATGCCTGAAGATACCTTTGTTATGTTCCCCGACGGTGACCTGGGCAAGACTTGGTTCGGTACGACCCCTGCTGAATCTGACTTGATGTCCGGTTCTGTTGCAAATGTTTCTGTTACCGATACGGGTGTTGCAGTCACAACAGTTCAGAAAGCTGACCCCGTTCAGGTTGAAACTATTGTTTCTATGATTTGTCTGCCTTCTTTTGAAGCCGCTGACCAGGTTTATATCCTCGATACAAAAAACTCGTAAACCTTACTGATGTAGCCTCGGTCGGTAAGGGAAAAATTGGTAAGGCAAAAGTTGGAATAGGAGTTGATGTTTAGTGGCATATAATAAAAAGGACTGGGTTGATGGTGAGGTAATTACTGAGCAGGCTCTTGATAATCTTGAAAACGGTGTTGTGGCGAATGAAGCTAAAAACACTCAGCAGGACGCAGAAGTCGCAGCTTTGAAACAGAAAGACGCAGCGATCGAAGCTAAAGTCACTGCACTTGAAAAGAAAGTTGTCAATGCCTCTGCGAGTGTGGATGGTTTGATGACCAAAGTAGACAAAGCAAAGCTTGATGGTATTGCAGCCAATGCAAATAACTACACTCTTCCGGCTGCAAATAAAACGACCTTTGGTGGGGTAAAGCAGGCTGCTGCTGTTCAGCTAGTTGCAGCAGCCAATGCGGAGAATGTTAGCGGTACGTCTGCTGACCCCGGCATCAATAAAATTGTGGCGCTTGCAAATGATAATAAGAGCAAACTTAATGCTCTGATTTCCGCTTTAAAGGCGGCCGGAGTTATTGCTAACGCATAATGTAAATACTTTAAGGAGGAATTCGAACATGGTAAAGATTACAAATGGTGTCGATGTGTTCGAGGTCACAAATGGCGCTTTTGACGGAATTTATTCACGCCAGGGCTACGTTAAGATTGATGAGACTGTCGACAATGCTGTGAATGAAGATAATGCTTCAGAAATGACTGACGACGAGAGATTTGTTCTTGAGATTCGTGAAAAACCTATCGGGCAGTGGAGCAAAGAAGAAGTAAAGCACTTTGCAGCTATTAACGATATTTCTCTCGCAGGTACAAGAAACGCCGGCGAAGCAAAGAACATTATCAAAGAGTTTATCGACGCCGAAATGAAGGAGTAATTGAGGTGAACTGCATGACAGATATTGAACGAATCAAGAAAGAGGTACGTGAGGCTCAATCTCCATATTTTGATGACGATGATTTTGTATATTATCTCAATAAAAATTATGGTGATATTGATGCCACTATTTATGAGATGCTTATTATTAAGTCTGAAGATTCTACAATATCTGTCAGCGGTTTATCCACCACAGATACTTCAGCATATTTTAAGCGTCTTGCATCGAGATACAAGCCTTTTCACTCTGGTATAATGCCTGGAGGTGATTAAGGTGGTAAACAAACAATTCGAAGCGTATAAAATCAAAAGAGAGTTAAAACGAAGCGGTATTGATTACGAGTTTAAAAGACCCGGGAAAAATGAGTTTGGCGAATCTGCTGACGATGTTACTGTCGGTAAAATTCGTGGTATTTATCATGAGCAAAATGGTAGCATTCAGATTACTTCTGGTGACACTACGCAAGTTCGCACAAAGAAAACTCCTATGATTCTTTGCTTGTATGAAGATGCCGCTTTGGTAGTCTTAAGAGTTGGAGACAAGGTAAAAATCAACTCAAAAACTTTTAAAGTAACTGGTGTTGTAAACATTCAGGAATGGAATATCATCTCTGACATTTCATTGGAGGTGATTGATGATGGCATTCAAGCTTGATTATGGTGCATCAAATCTCAAGAAAAATCTTGACGATATGTCTGTAAAGCTTGGTGCTGTTGTTCTTATGTATGCATCAACAAAGGCGAGTGAATTGCAAGCAAAGATGCAGATGAATCGTCCTTGGACTGATAGAACTGGAGCTGCAAAAGCTACATTACGAGCAAGGGTTTCAAGACCGAATGAGAATACCATAAGAATCACGCTTGCGCATGGTGTCCCTTATGGTATCTGGCTTGAACTTGCAAACGAAAAGAACTATGCGATTGTTGCTCCGACGGTTCGTGAAGAAGGTCCAAGAATTGTTGAAGACCTGAGCGGGCTTATGAGTAAGCTGAAGTTGTGAGGTAATTAAGCGTGATTGATACAAACACTTTTGAGTCTGCAGCTTCAAGATGGCAAGACATTTTCAAACAACTTAA
>RCNI01000127.1_pt1 | contig 49089 bp, 36 predicted proteins | sample 2041151 | NCBI WGS metagenome assembly RCNI01 (sample SAMN09708214, study PRJNA481090) | feces metagenome | isolation source: feces | place: Antarctica: Albino Rookery
AAAAGAGAAGGACACCAGATCTGGTGTCCTTCTCTTTTGTTTAAGTTTTCTCTGTTCAGCGTATGCGCCTGGAGCGGAATGCGAGGTTCGAACTCGTGACCTTCGGCTTGGGAAGCCGACGCTCTACCAACTGAGCTAATTCCGCATGGGCACAAATATACATCAATATTCTCCAGAAAACAAAAATAGTCTGACAAATTACAAACTAAAATCATCCACACTCTTGATTCCTGCATCTCCATAATAAGAATCGACCAAATCTCCTCTCAAATAGACCATTTTTCCCAACAATTCCGGATGATCCTCCAGATTCAACGCCTCACGGACTTCCTTCTTCCTCAACTCAACGGCCAGTCCCGCCTCTCGCTCATCCACATGACGGTTGGAAGCAATGACCAGATTGGAAGAAACGGAAAAAGGCTCTTCCATCAACAAACGAGAACCGCTCATGCAGCCCACGATGTAACCATAGACCCAGACATCCTTTCGGCCGATTGCCGTCCGGGCCATGCCGACACTCAAGGCATCTTCCATCACACTACCGCCCGAGCCACTTCCACCGCCAGGTCCTCCTATCGAGAAACGTTCGTCAATCCAGAATTTGGAGGTATCCAATTCCACCTCCACCTCTTTTCCATAGGCAGGACGACCCGGTACAACCAGCCGGATATCCAACACTTCCCTCTTCACCAGCTTTCTGGTAAACAAATTCTTCCGTTTTCCATCCAAATCCAGAAAGACAGTCACTTCTCCAGCAGGGAAATAGGCGACACGTTTCTCCGCATAAGGATAATTGAGCTTTCCGCCGGCACATTCGATGAAGACCAGTGCATGAGGATAAACGGACAGGAATTCCGGTCCCATCCGCAGACGGATGCCGGCATTGACCATCACACATTTCAGCAGGACACCGACTTCCTCACCAGACGAAACCATCACCAGCTGGTCGTCCCCATACTGTGGGGATGAAAAAGCAGGTCTGGTAAATTTACGGGAACGGACGGATATGTTGTACGATCCGGGAGCGACCATCATCTTGTCGGGCGCTTCACCGAATTTTCCGGAATAGATGGTCTTTCCTTTTGAACCGACCACTTCCAGATAGAAATCACAGAGGGCCGGCACTTCTTCCGACTTCCTCATCAGTTCAATTGATTCAGGATCGAATGAGATGGTCAGAGACCCCTCTTTTTCAAACCCCACACAGCCTGTCACCATCATCAGAATGGAAATCAGAAGGCCCACAACTCTTCCAGCACTCATTCTTTTTTTCATAGCTAAATCCAATTTGGTCCAACGCTCCAAATTTAGGAACAGCCTCCCCATAAAAAGATAAGAAACAGCAATTTTGCCGTTTCTTATCTTGATTTTTTCTGATTTTATAGGATATTATTCGATTATTCTGATTTTCGCATAGCTGAGCAACAGGATTTTGTCTCCAAAATCATCAAAATGAATCTTGGCCTTGAGACTGGACGGTTCTCCGGATATGTTCAGTACGATTCCCTTGCCGAACTTGTTGTGCTCCACTCTCTGACCTTCCTTGATGGCAGAAGCCGGAGAAGACGTGAAATCAGAAGCGGCAGCCGCAGGCTTCGGACGAACCTGAGAAGCCGGCTTGAATCCGGACGGCACCACTACCTTCTGGACAGGAGGGGTGGCCGCTGCCGCTCCCCCGTTGCCATAAGAGCCTCCCATGCCGTATGCGTTGCGGCTGCCTTTGCTACAGGCGCCGCGAGGGCCGTTTCCATAGGAACCGCTTCCTCCCCCGTATTCCCTTCTCTGGCCATATCCTCCACGTCGGCCGAAGAAGCCACCGGCCTCTTCCTCCTCGTCCGGCAGATCAAGCGGCGGATTCTCCAGATAGATCGGATTGATTTCCTTGACAAAACGGCTGATCGGATTGGACTGGTGCTGGCCGTTTCTCATTCGGGTCTGGGCACAGGACAGGGTCACATCCTTTTCTGCTCGGGTCAACGCCACATAGAAAAGCCGTCTCTCCTCCTCCACTTCTTCATAGGAAGAATACAGCATCGTGTTCGGGAACAGGTTCTCCTCCAGACCGACAATGAACACATAAGGGAACTCCAATCCTTTGGCGGAATGGACGGTCATCATCTTGATCTTGTTGGAATCTTCCTTGTCATCCACATCCACCGCACTGATGAGGGAAGTCTCCTCCAGATATTCACCCAAAGTGACCACAGGCAGTTCGGACTCATTGACAGGATAGGCCTGGATATCTTCATCCTTCACCTCCATATCTTCTGTCTGGTTCTGCTCCGCAATGATTTCCCGGATATAGTTGTTCCGCTTCTCTTCTATGAACAGTTGTACGCTGTTGACCAGTTCCTCAATGTTGGAGGCCCTGGACTGGCTCTCAATGCTGTTGTCCATCTTGTAGGAAGCATACAGGCCGCAGTCATCGGACAGACGGGTCGCCACCTTGCAGGCATCCTCCTTGCCCAAAGCGGCATTGGCCCTCAGGATAATTTCACCGAACTGCTTCAGACGGGCAATCACCGCCGGCTTCAGACCACTTTCTTCCAGATGTTCATCGTAGATGGCCTGGAACAGAGGCATGGAATGAGCCTGGGCATAAGCGGCGAGATGGTCCAGAGTCGTGGCTCCGATACTTCTGGCCGGTTTGTTGACGACTCTCCTGAAAGATTCGTCATCCTGCGGATTCACGGCCAGTTTGAAATAGGCCATCATGTCCTTTACCTCGGCACGGTCAAAGAAGGAATTGCCGGAATAGATCAGATACGGCAGATTCCGTTTCCGGAAACCTTCCTCCAATGCTCTGGACTGGGAATTGGTACGGTACAGCACCGCGAAATCAGAATATTCCGCTTTTTCTTTCTGCATCCTTGCAATGATGGCAGAAGAAACCAGCATGGCTTCCTCCTGTTCACTGAAAGCATTGAGAATACGGATCTTCTCTCCTTCCTCCCCTTCGGAGAAACAGTTTTTAGGAATACGCCCCTTGTTCTTCTCAATCACAGAATTGGCGGCGCCGACGATATTCTTGGTGGAACGGTAATTCTGTTCCAGACGGAAAATGTGGCAATCCGGATAGTCTTTCCGGAAATTCAGGATATTTTCAATCTTGGCGCCACGGAATGCATAGATGGACTGGGAATCGTCTCCGACCACACAGAGGTTCCGGTGTCCATGCGCCAGAATTCTCAGAATGTTGTACTGGGCGAAGTTGGTGTCCTGGTACTCATCGACCATGACATAGTCGAAACGGGAAGCGATTTCCTGTGCGATCTCCTTGTTTTTGTACAGCAACAGGTTCAGGTTCAGCAGGATATCATCAAAATCCATCACTCCGGACTGTTTCATCTTCTCCTGATAGAGCGCATAGATGTTGCAGATTTCCGGCCGCTTCTTGTGAGTATCGTTAATGATGGCCTGGCGGTTATCCTTGTAGGCCTCCCAAGTCACCAGGTTGTTCTTCGCCTCAGAGATGCGAGCGAGGACATCTTTCGGCTTGTATGTCTTGTCATCCAGCTTCAATTCCTTCAGACAAGTCTTGATGGCACTGATGGAGTCACCGGTGTCATAGATCGTGAAAGATTGGGGATAGCCCAATGTGGCGCTGTAATCTCGCAAGAAACGAATGAATACAGAATGGAAAGTTCCCATATACAGACGCCTGGCATTCCGGTTGCCGACCATGCCGGCAATACGTTCCTTCATTTCTTCAGCCGCCTTTTTTGTAAAGGTCAAAGCCAAGACACGATCCGGTTCACAGCCTTGTTCTATAATATGTGCTATACGTGTGGTCAGCACTCTGGTCTTGCCGGAGCCTGCACCGGCCACTATGAGGACCGGTCCCTTCAAACACTCGACAGCACTTCGTTGGCTGCTGTCCAATCCCGCTAAAATATCTCTCACCTATTTTTCAAGTTTTAATTCTCCTTGCAAATTTACAAAATCAACACGAAGGAGTGCAAAAAATTTATACACAAAACGTTTCACCAGCAAAGATTGAAAAATAATTATCTTATTTGCGAAATTTTGAGTAAATTCGCACGGCTTTTTGAAAAAACAAAAACATATATTTTTATATCATAATGTCAAACAATATCGTACTTAAACGCGGTCTGGATATTCCTATCGAGGGTATGGCAGACCAGAAAATCAGCAAAACGATTGCCCCTGACGTTATCACCATCAAACCAGCAGATTTCCATGGATTCGTTCCAAGGCTTCTGGTCCGTGAAGGTGATAAGGTTCTTGCCGGCTCTCCAGTACTTGCTGACAAAGCTTGTCCTGACATTCTTTTCACTTCACCAGTCAGCGGAACCGTTTCCGAGATTGTCAGAGGTGCGAAGAGAAAACTTATGGAAGTCCGCATCAAAGCTGACGCATCTCAGGAGCATGTAGATTTCGGTGTCCAGGAACCTGGACAGATGAATGCAGAGGAAATCAAAGCTCTCTTGCTCAAGAGTGGTCTTTGGCCAAGTCTCATCCAGAGACCTTATGGCATCCTCGCCAATCCGGCCAGCCAGCCCAAAGCTATCTTCGTCAGTGCATTCAACACGGCCCCACTGGCTGCCGACATGGAATTCGTACTGGCTGACAAAGTCGCCGACATCCAGACGGGTATTGATGCTCTTTCCAAACTGGCAAGCGGTGGAGTTCACCTTTCTTTGAACAGCAAGAACTCTTCCAACAGCCCATTTGCAAAATTGAAGAACGCAATCCTGCACACTTTCACAGGAAAGCATCCTGCAGGCAATGTCGGTATCCAGATCAGTCACATCTCTCCGATCATGAAGGATGAAACCGTTTGGACCGTTTCTCTTCTCAACCTTGCAATCATTGGCAAACTGTTCAATACCGGCAAACTTGACCTGAAACGCAAAGTGGCAGTCACTGGTCCTGTTGCCATCAAACCGGCATACGTAGAAGCGCTTCCAGGTATGTCAATGCATGATATTTCTGAATTCTATGACAATTCTGCAAAAGATGTCAGATTCATCAGCGGTGACGTCCTTACCGGTACCAATGTCGGTGCCGACGGCTCTCTAGGTTTCTTTGACAATCAGATTACTCTCATCCACGAAGGTACAGAAAGAGAAGTTCTCGGATGGGCAAAGCCATTCAGATTCAACCAGTTCAGCTCTACCCGCTCTTATTTCTCATGGCTATGTCCAAAGAAGAAATACAAAATGGACACCAACGTACACGGTGGTCCAAGAGCATTTTTGATGTCTGATGTATACGGAAAAGTCCTTCCAATGGACATCTTCCCTATATATCTTGTCAAAGCCTGTCTCGCAGGCAACATTGACAATATGGAAAAATTCGGCATCTATGAAGTTCTTCCTGAAGATTTGGCTCTCTGCGAATTTGTAGATCCGTCCAAAAATGACATTCAGGACATTATTGCTAAAGGTATTGATCTCATGATCAAAGAAATGGCTTAAAGGAAAAATAGTTTATGGAAGAAAATAAGACAACACAGCCTGGCCTTTTCGAAAAAGGCGGCAAATTGGGATTCCTTCATTCTACTGTTGATGCCTTTGACACATTTCTGCGTGTGCCTGGCACAGTGACCTTGAAAGGTTCCCATGTCAGAGATTCTATCGATCTCAAAAGATTGCTCATCATTGTAGTGCTCGCCATTGTTCCAGCAGCCCTGTTCGGTATGTGGAACGTCGGCTACCAGCACAGCCTCGCTACAGGTGTCGAGATGGGTTGGTTCCAGGAATTCTGGTTTGGATTCCTCAAAGTCCTCCCTCTTTACCTTGTATCATATATTGTAGGTCTGGGAATTGAATTCGCATTCGCCCAGGCAAGAAATGAAGAAGTGAGTGAAGGTTACCTCGTAACCGGCATGTTGATTCCACTCATCGTTCCTGTAGACGTTCCACTATGGATGCTTGCGCTTGCAGTTGCATTTGCAGTCGTATTCGGTAAAGAGGTCTTCGGCGGTACCGGTTTCAACTTCCTCAACCCTGCACTCCTTGCACGTGCATTCCTCTTCTTCGCCTATCCTATCAAGATGTCCGGTTCTGAAGCTTGGATTACTCTCAAATCAGGCGAGACTCTTGTTGATGGCGCTACCGGCGCCACCCCTCTTTCCATGATGGGTGAAGGCTTTGATGCACTGTCCAATATGGGCGCACAGTACAGCACTTCCTTCTGGAGCCTGTTCGCAGGTACTGTCCCTGGATCTGTCGGAGAGACTTCAGTAATTGCCATCCTTATCGGTGCGGTCATCCTTATCTGGACTGGCGTTGCAAGCTGGAAGATCATGGTTTCATCCGTTGCAGGTGCTCTCACCGTAGGCTGGTTGGCAAATCTTTGTGGTGCAACTGACATTCCCGCTTACTATCAGCTGGTTATGGGTGGTTTCGCATTTGGTACTGTTTTCATGGCAACCGATCCTGTCACTGCAGCTCAAACAGAATGTGGCAAATGGATTTACGGATTCTTGATTGGTGCACTTTGTGTCATCGTCAGACTCTTCAACCCAGGTTACGCAGAGGGTATGATGCTCGCAATTCTCCTTATGAACTGCTTCGCCCCTCTCATTGACTACTGTGTCACAGAAGTCAAGACTTCAAGAAGAGCAAAAAAAGTTAAAGTCGCTTAATAATATCGGTTATGAATACAAACAGTAATCTATATACAATTATTTATTCGGCCATCATCGTAACGTTGGTCGCAGCGATTTTGGCTTTTGCATCACAATCGCTCAAACCATTGCAGGATGCAAATGAGAAAGCTGAAACAGTCAGCCAAATGCTTACAGCCGCTCACTTTGCAGAGAAAGAAGAGCTCAATGCTCTTGGCAATGACGCTATTCTCACCAAGTACAAAGAAAACATCACCGCAGCATTCACCATCAATGCAAAAGGCGAAAAAGTGAGAGATTTGAATAAAGGTACTGAAAGCCTTGAAGCCATCGAGCTTATCAACAACCTCAAGCCTCAAAATGACAAACTCAAGAAAAACGACCTCAAGACTCTTGAACTTCCTGTCTACGTCTTCAACCAGAATGGCAAGAAGATTACAGTCGTTCCAGTCTATGGCGCTGGTCTTTGGGGTCCGGTCTGGGGCTATCTTGCATTCAATGATGACATGAAGACCATTCATGGCGCTTACTTCGATCATGCAAGTGAGACTCCAGGTTTGGGTGCAAAAATCAAAGATGAACCTGCTTTCAGGGCTCTTTTCGATGGCAAGACTGTCAAATTTGAAAATGCGGCTGCCAACGAAGATGTCTTCCACATTCTCAAAGCCGGCGTAGCCAGAGATGAGGCTTGCAGCATTGACGCCATCACAGGTGCCAGCATGACTTGCAAAGGTCTGAACGGTGCCATCAACAACTGGCTCAAGGCTTATATCCCTTATTTCACAGCAGCTCATGTTGAATCTAACGAAACTACGGAGGAATAGGATATGAACGCGAAATTAAAAGAAACAATATTAAACCCTATTTTCAAGGGCAATCCGATAACCGTCCTCGTCCTCGGTATCTGTTCTGCACTTGCTGTCACAGTTCAGCTCAAAGGTGCTTTCGTCATGGGACTCTCAGTTATCATCGTTACAGGACTTTCAAGTTTGGTGGTATCAAGCCTTAGGAAGACCATTCCTAACCGTGTACGTATCATTATCCAACTGGTTGTCGTTTCATTGATGGTAATCTTGGTAGACCAGTTCTTGAAGGCTTACGCTTTCCAGATTGAAAAACAACTATCTGTCTACATCGGTCTGATCATCACCAACTGCATTGTCATGGGCCGTATTGAGGCGTTCGCTCTCGGCAACAAACCTTGGCCTTCCTTCTTGGATGGTGTTTCAAACGGTGCAGGTTATGCCATGATCCTCATCATCGTCGCTTTCTTTCGTGAGCTCCTCGGTTCCGGAACCCTCTTCGGATTCCAAGTTATCCCACAGTGCTTCTACGAAGCAGGCTATATGAATAATGGTTTGGTCATTCTCCCTCCAATGGCTCTTATCCTGCTCGGATGTATCGTTTGGGTACAGAGAAGTATCCAGAAAGACCTTCAGGAGAAATAATAACATCAATCTCGAATCAATATGGAATATATAAGCTTATTCGTAAAGTCAATTTTCGTTGACAATATGATTTTTGCGTACTTCCTCGGTATGTGTTCATACCTGGCAGTATCCAAAAATGTCAAGACAGCTTCCGGTTTGGGTGTTGCTGTTATGTTTGTGCTCGCCTGCACATTGCCAATCAACTACTTGTTGAACAAATTCTTGATGAACAATCCATTCGGTGTTGATCTGAGCTTCCTGAGCTTCATCATCTTCATCGCAGTGATTGCAGCATTCACCCAGATTGTAGAGATGGTCGTCGAGAAATTTGCACCTTCCCTCTATGGAGCATTGGGAATCTACCTTCCATTGATCGCCGTAAACTGCGCGATTCTCGGTGGTTCCCTCTTCATGCAACAGAGAGATTTCGTCAATGTAGGTGAAGCTACTGTATATGCTCTCGGTTCCGGTCTGGGCTGGCTGTTGGCAATCGTTTCCCTTGCGGCTATCCGCGAGAGACTGTCCTACTCCAACGTTCCTGACGGTCTGAAGGGCCTTGGCATCACATTCATCACTGTAGGTCTGATGGCAATCGCTTTCATGACTTTCATGGGTCTAACAATTTAATAAGGAGGCGCAAATGTTAAATATTATTTTAGGTTCCACTGTAACTGTAATTGTTGTTACACTCGTCCTAGTAGCTTTGCTTCTCTTCATCAAGACAAAGCTCACCCCATCAGGAACAGTCAAGATTGACATCAATGATGGCAAAAAAGTACTTGACGTAAAACAAGGCGGCGACTTGATGCATACTCTTGCTGAACATGACATCTTCCTGCCTTCAGCCTGTGGTGGCAAAGCCAACTGCGGTCAATGCAAAGTAAGAGTCCATGAAGGTGGTGGTACTATCCTTCCTACCGAAACTGGATTCTTCTCCAGAAAAGAAATGAAAGACAACTGGAGACTTGGCTGTCAGGTAAAAGTAAAAGAAAATCTGAAGATTTCCGTTGCAGAATCTGCACTGAGTGTGAAGAAACTTGAATGTGAGGTCATTTCCAACAGAAATGTCGCAACCTTCATCAAGGAATTCACTGTCAGACTTCCAGAAGGCGAGCATTTGGAGTTCAAGTCCGGTGAGTACATCCAGATAGATATCCCTAAATATCACATCGATTTCAAGGATATCGATGTAGATGAAATCTACAGACCAGATTGGGAAAAATTCGGTTTCTTCGGTATCGTTGCCGATAACCCGGAGCCTACTATCCGTGCCTACTCCATGGCTTCTTACCCTGGTGAGAAGAACATCATCAAGTTGAACGTCCGTATCGCTACTCCTCCATTTGACAGAAGTCAGCCAAGAGGCGTATTCAAGATGCTTCCAGTTCCTCCGGGAATCGCTTCATCTTATGTATTCTCCAGAAAACCTGGTGACAAGGTAACTATTTCCGGACCTTACGGTGAGTTCCTTCTTCCAGAAAATGATCCAGATTCACAAGAATACATCTTCGTCGGCGGCGGTGCCGGTATGGCTCCTCTTAGAAGCCACATCATGCAACTCTTCAAGACACTCAGAACAAAGAGAGAAGTTCACTTCTTCTATGGTGCAAGAAGCCTTGTCGAATCCTTCTACCTGGAAGACTTCGCTGAGATTGAAAGCGAGTTCCCTAACTTCCACTTCCATCTTGCATTGGACCGTCCAGATCCAGCAGCAGATGCAGCAGGAGTCAAATACACCGCTGGTTTCGTTCACAATGTAATGTACGAGACTTATCTGAAGGATCACGAAGCTCCAGAAGACATCAAGTACTTCATGTGCGGTCCTCCTATGATGGTCGGCGCTGTGAACAACTTGCTTGACTCTCTCGGAGTACAGCCAGAAAGCGTATTCTACGACAACTTCGGTGGTTAGTCCATCGTTCCCCAATATGAAAAAGACCTGCATAGCAGGTCTTTTTTTTATGCGCATCCATCAAAAAAAGACAAAAGCAATATGATTTTAGAAAAGGGGGAAAGAAACAGCAAAAATCCGTCAGACAAAAGCAAGTTTCTCTGGCAGAATGGGTTTCATCCCCCTAAATTTGCCGCAGAGAAAACAAACAGATATGCTAAAGACAGGCAACATACACCAAGGTCGGGACTACTCTATCTTATGGATTATTCATTTCATCAGGACGGTTCTCGTCACACTCTTGCTTTATTATATCCCGACCTTCGTTGCCTGCACCCCTATGGAGCCAGAAAAGGACGAAATTCCGGAAACAATGGAATCGTCTCCTTCTGAAGAGAAAGCTTTCCCCGTCCGACTCACCCTCAGTGAACCGTCCGGCACTCTTCAGACCAGATGTCTGGACATCTTCATATTCAACGACGACGAGGAAAGGAAGATTGACTCTTATAAAAGAATTGAAAACTATCGTGGATCCTTTCTTTTCACAGCTTCCAGAACCGGCAAGAAGATTCTGGTCATACTGGCCAATTCTTCTGAAAAACCCTATAGCTGGGAAAATGTGCACTCGTGGTCATGTCTGGAACGCACCCTGTTTCAAATTGAAAAAGAAAATCCCACTTGTCCCGTCATGGTAGCCATAAAGAGATGGGACAACAACACGTTTACCTATCTGAATGCAGTACTTTCCCCTCTTATGTCCAAAATAAAACTATCCAAAATTGACTGTACCATCCAAACGGGAAAATATGCAGGGAAAAAACTGCAGGATATCCGATGTTATCTGACCAATGTCTGCCAACAATACCCTGCCGTGCAAAATCGGCCATTCAAGAGCTCTTCTTATCTCAATTCCGGCAGATGGTCGGAAGAAGACATGAAAAAAATGACATTCCCTTCCCTTCTATACAAAAAGATAGCTGAAGAAACAGAAGATACAGAATACAATCTATATTGTTATCCCAACCTAATAGAAGAGACAGGAATCGGCCGGCCATTCACTCGTCTGGTCATAGAAGGCAGATTGGGAGAAACCACCTACTACTACCCAATCAATCTGGACATGGAATCTTGGCACCAGACAGATGGTCGTCCCGCACTTTTCAAAGGAGTTGGCCAGGGGTTGGAGTATGAATTCCAAATTCAAATCACAAGACCAGGAGTCCTGGATCCAGATACGGTCATTTCAGCAAAAGATTTGGGAATCCGACTGAATATCCGTCCTTGGGACGAAAAAGAAAAAGAAATAATAGATTTCTGAAAACAGCCATCATATGCGAACATTCCTATCACACGTCTCTCATTTCCTCCTTCTATTGACTCTTGTTTCTTCTTGCAGCAAAGAACCGAAAAAAGAAAACCATATAGATGGAATGGCACCACAATCTATGCCAGTCCAGATTCGCCTGCACTTCCAGCCCCTGCTAGAAACACGGACTTTCGAACCGAAAGAGCAGATTCTCCACGACCTGAACCTGTTCCTGTTCCATGAAGACGGCAGTCTGGAAAAGCACTTGTTCCTGAACCGACAGGATCTGAAACCGAGCGACAATGCGGTATCCTGTCATCTCAACCTGTTGGAAGGAGTCCACTATCATATCCGAGCGGCCGCCAATCTAGGCTATTGTCTTCCGGATATGACCCATCTGGAAGAACTGGAAGGTTTCCGCTATCATCTGGCCTATCCAGACGATTTCAGCTGTGGAGTTCCGATGACAGGAAGTTTCGATGGAGCTGTGGACATGAATTCTGCCCCTGCCCGGATTGATTTAAACATGGAGCGCCTACTGGCCAAAATCTCCATTTCCATGGACAGGAGAAATCTTGATGAGGGAATTAAATTGACAGTCAAAGGAATATGGCTCAGACAAATTCCAAAAAGTGTCTCACTGTTCCAGCCAAGTGCAGCACGGAACAACTTGGACATATTCAAAAAAGGATACGGCGTAGAGTATCTTCAAGCAGATGCCTTGAATCGGGAAAAAGTTCCAGGATTGAGCAAAGAAGCCAGCCTCTATCTATTTGAGAACCGCTTGGGAAATCTACTTCCTGAAGCCAAACGAATGGAGGACAAGATTTTGCCGAACTCCATAGCAGAAGCTGAACTCGCTTCATATATAGAAATGGAAATAGAGTACCAGTCAGAACTTTTCTCTACAGCTCCTGAAAAATATCTTCTTTACCGCTTTTATCTAGGAGAAGGACCACAGAATTTCGATATTGGCAGAAACTGCCACTACCATTATGTCATCCGACCAATAGGAAATGGACTGAAAGAAATCAGTTGGAGAGTGGACAAGACCCAATTATCTCCTTTGAAAGGAAGTCCATTCAACATACATCCCTCACAATACATCGAAGGAAAAGCAGGTGAAGAACTCTATGTCTGGGCAGAACTGAAAAATCCGACCGCTTCCTTTGACATCGGAATGGAAGAACTGGAATATGAAAGGAAACGCGGAATGTTCACCTATCAAGTAAGCCCTAATGGAAAAGGAGTCCGCTTGCAACTGAAGCAACAAGGAAGTGCTATCCTCTACATGAGTTCTGGATCCTATTCCGATATGGTATTTATCGTCATCAATCCCTGATCAGCCTTTCACACCTATCCGCTTCTGCAGCCAACTGATTACCAACTGTTGGTCTTCCGGTGTAGCCAGATCGAGCGAATTGAAACAGCAGAAGATTCCCGTCCTGGACTTGTCGAAGCGGTCCAGATGAGCCTGAACATATCCCAGTTTGTCCTTTGGTTTGAGATAGAGATCCTTCCCCTTTCTACGACGCAATATGCAAGCGCCGGATTCCAGACCAAGCAGATAACACAACACCTGCGGATTGAATTGGGTCGGCACACGGAAACGGGGCTTCATATTTTCCTTCATTGCCTCAGGATGCTCCATGAAGAAATCTCTCAAGACACTCACCCTCTGGGCAAGCGGAATATGGCCGATATACGGGAATGACCTCTTGTGACCAATCACATCACAAGCATTGATCATTGCATCCTTGAAACCAAAAAGCCGATGTCCGTTCTTCTTCGGCTTGATTTTTCTCAGCAGACGTGCCAACGGAAGAGAAAAATTCTCCGCATAACAGATGGCTTTCCCTGCCGAAAAGAAATCCTCCGGTACAGTTGGTGCAACAAGCATAAAGTCATCATTGAGATAGATGAAATGCTCGCTCAAATCAGGAATCCTCCACAATACAGTCTCGATGGACAACGAATTGAATACTGGCAAGAAACTGTCATAATCCCGATAGATGACCCGATGGTCCACTATCTCGATCTGAGTCGTCTTGTCCGGGAAATTCTCCTGTACAAATTGATCTATCTCCGGATTCTGCTTGTCGGTCACAATGAAGATTTTTCTGAGGAACGGAGCAAACCGGAGCAAAGACGCGACACAATAGCGGATTTCACCGACACTGGTAAAACGGATGTCCCCTCCGATATCTTCCCGTTTCAATTGTTCTGCGCTGTCACTGAATGTCTGCCTCTTGGCACGATGGGCCGGATCATTGCCATCCACCCATGCGATAACAGCATCTATAGGATAATCCATAACTCTGCTTTATTGAATCCAACGATTAAGATACGACGTCTCTAGACCAACTTCTGGAAACGGTCCGGAATCCGGACGATGACCACCATTTCAAACATGGACGGCTTGTTCCAAGCATAAGGAGGTCGGAAGACAGTCTGGACGATACGGGCGAAACGCGTCCATCTGTCCCATGAACGGGCCTTTCGCTCAGTTACCAGACGGATTGTCTTGGAACGTTTGGCCAGGTGCTTGGACCAGCCGGCCGCGGCCCTGTCCTTGTCATTGAAACGGGCATTGATGCGTCCCAGATCAAAATAACCGAAATGGAACAGATACAGATCTTTGGCAATGTGAAAATTATGTCCTTTTATTCTATGGAAACCAGAGCCCCATCTGACAGGAGCCGCCAAAATGGACGGTTTGGTATATCTTGTGGAAAGACGGGCATAATGCCGCTGGCTCAGGAAAGGTCTGTCTTCACAGATATCCCCTTCTTCTCCGGTATGCTGGCCTACGTCCACTCCAAGGGCAGACATGGAAGTGTGAATTTCATGCGTACTCAGATATTCCGCCAAAGACACACCCAGTTTCGGATCGACGATGATGAACTCGTCAGCATCTGTTCCGATGACCAGATCATATTGTTTGAGCAAGGCGGCCGCCTGGTCAGAAAGCAGTCCAAGCCGGCCTTTTTCGGCCTCAACCACCTGGCCGGCTATCTTGTCACAAGCCATAATGTGCGCTTTCGGACACCAGTCAGGTATCGGCTGGTCTTTTCCATCCAGAAAGATATAGAGATTTTCTTCTCCTAATTCCTTTCCATAATAAGCAGTCCATTTTCGAAGATAGAAATCGTCGTTACGAACCATTGTTACGGCACATATCCTTTTCATAAGCATTATCCTTAAATTAAATGTTCATCTTTCATGAAAACCTGCAGTTCATGGGTATGCCTCTGATTTTCAGGAGGTAATTGCATATAGTCCCCGAATTGTTTGCGGAGGAAACGATCCCAGTCCTTGAATACATGAAACAAGTGTCCCTCAAATTCCAACTGCACATATTGTTCGAAGAACTCCTTCTCGAAAATCTCAATCAGTCCACGGTATTTGACCGTCACTGAACCTGCATACTTTGATTTGATGAAATCATACGACTTCATCAAATCAACTGTCTTATGGAACCAATGTTCCAATGAGAAAGAATGAGCTTCGATTTTCGGAAGAAGCGGATCATGGAAAGAATAAGGGAAAAAAGGACGCTGACGAAGATAAATCCGATGCACCAGATGGCCCAATTGTCGCTCATGACGATACTGTTCCTTCTCTGTGTCCGGTTTTCCATCCACGGGGAAAATATCAATGTTCAGCCCGAAGTGATAGTTCGTCATTCGCTTTTCATGACTTACCGTCCAGGTATCATGCACCTTGGCAAAATAATTGACGAAATGAACATCACTCCGGGAAATGTCATAAAGGCATTGATAGCGGCCACCATCCTTTCCGAATGTGGCGACAAATCGCTCGAAATCGGGACGAGGCATCAACAGGTCAATGTCATCGTCCCAGGGAATGAAGCCCTTGTGCCTCACGGCTCCCAACAATGTACCGTATGCCAGAGAATAACGAATCTGATGTTTCCGGCAAAAATCATCTACCGCAATCAGAATACCCAGCAAAGCGGATTGTATTTCTTTCAGGTCCAGTTGTCTCATCAGAATCAAATAGCTTTTCTTTGCTAAGATAGTATATTTTTTATTACTTTTGTAGATAATGCAGTTAGTATTATGATGAAATCTTTTGTATTTCCAGGCAATTTGGATCCACATATCCGGCAAATGGGTGCAGATCCGATCCCTTACATGAGAACAGAACAGTTCTCAAAAATCAATAAAGAGTCCGAAAGGATTCTTTTAGACTTGATTCACTGTAGAAATGGACGAACCATCCTCTATACCGGATCCGGTACAGGTGCCATGAGCGCAGTTGTCGAGAATTATGTCAGTACAAAAAAGAAAGCGCTCGTCATCGATGGCGGTTCATTCGGACACAGATGGTTCCAGCTTTGCGAATATTATCAAATTCCGGTCTATGATTATCAAGTGGCATTTGCCAAAGATATAAATTACACCGATTTGGAGCAGAAAGTGAAGGCAGAGCAACCAGAAGTGCTACTCTGCCAACATCACGAGACTTCTACAGGCCAGCTGTTCAATTTGGAAAAAATTTCCCGAATTTGCAGACAGCACGGCGCCTCTCTCGTTGTTGATGTCATCAGTTCTTTTCTTGCCGAAGAATTGGATATGGATGCATTGGGAATTGACATCTGCATCACCAGCACTCAGAAAGGCTTGAACGTCCCCCCGGGACTGTCCGTCCTCTTCTTCAGCAAGCGGCTCAACGGCTACCAGTTCACACATAAAGGTTTCTACTGGGATTTCGATGAAAACTTTGACAATCTGAAAAGAGGACAGACTCCTTTCAGCCCTGCCACCACTATCTTTCTCCAACTACATGCCCGACTCAAACAATTGGAGGCTCAAGGAGGAGAAAAAAGCAATATAGAAATGGTAAGGCATCGTGCGGAGATTTTTAGAAAAGAATGTGGGAAATATGGATGGGAAGTGATGGCCGAAGTCCCTTCCTTTGCCATTACAGGCTTCCAGACTCATGAAAAAAATGCAAAAGCCATCTTCAACGGACTAATTGAAAAATACGAAACATTCATCATGCCAGGCAATAGACCGGGATTCTACCGAGTGTCCCACATGGGTCTGCAGACAGACGAAGAACTCACTGAACTGGCAGCACACATCCATGAATTTGAACAGGCATGAAAAAAGTAATCACTTACGGTACATTTGACTTACTTCATCAAGGACACATCAATCTGCTCAAAAGGGCAAAAGAACTTGGAGACTATCTCATTGTCGGTGTCACAACAGATAACTTTGACATTGAAAGAGGCAAACTGAACACATTGGACAACCTGATGGACAGGATTGAAGCGGTGAAAGCAACCGGTCTGGCAGACAAGATCATCATCGAGGAATACCAAGGTCAGAAGATTGACGATATCCTCGCATACGGGGTGGACATCTTCGCAATCGGATCTGACTGGACCGGCCAATTCGACTACCTCAAGGAATTCTGTGATGTAGTCTATCTTCCAAGGACCGCAGGCATCTCTTCCACCCAGTTGAGAGCCTGCCAGTCAGACAATGTCAAAATTGGCCTGATCGGTTCCGGCAGCATTGCCAACCGTTTCGTGAATGAAGCGAGTTTTGTTTCTGGCAATGAAATCAGCGGTGTCTTCAACATTCATCCGCAAGAAGCGGAAACCTTTGCCAAAACTCATTCCATTCCGCTGGTTACTGACCAGCTGGACCAGTTATTTGATCATTGTGATGCCGTCTACATTGCTTCACCGCATTTCACCCATTATGAATACATCAAGAAAGCGCTGCTCTCCGGAAAACATGTCCTGTCAGAAACGCCTTTCGTGCTGAAAAAGAGCCAGGCAGAAGAAGTCATCCAATATGCCAAAGAACATCGTCTCATCTTGATGCTCGCCCACAAAACAGCCTATTGTCCCGGTTTCGGCCATCTCATCAGCATGTTGAAATCAGGAGTGATTGGCGAAATTGTAGAAGTGAACGCATCCATCACCACCCTGACTGACGAGAAATCCCAGAAATTGGATGTCAACAATTTCGGTGGCAGCATGAATGAGAATGCATGCTTCCCTCTGTTGCCTATCTTCAAACTTTTCGGAACCGACTTCGAAAACATCAACTTCTACTCCAAAATGAAAAATGGAGTGGATATGTTCACCAAAGCTGTTTTCCGCTACAAGAATGCCGTCGCCTCTTTCCAGATTGGCTTGGGCGTGAAAACAGAAGGAAACATGGTCATTTCCGGTACAAAAGGCTATGCCTATGTACCGGCACCTTGGTGGAAAACCGACTTTTTCGAATTCCGCTATGAAGACCAGAACCTCAACCGGAAATGTTTTTATCCCTATGTCGGGGAAGGCCTGAGATATGAAATCAAGGCATTTACCGCCAGCATCATTTCAGACGGTTCCAGATACAACAAGATCACTTCTCAAGAACTGATCAAAATGTCGGAAGTCCAGGAATTATACAACGACGGCATCAATGTATATAAACTATAAAGCACGTTGCCACCAGCTATGAAAGAACTGACAAGAAAAGAAATTCAAACAATCAGTCTGGAGATATTAAAAGACATCCACCGGTTCTGCAAAGAAAATGATATCCATTATTCCATTGCCTACGGCACCCTGATCGGGGCAATCCGTCATAAAGGCTTCATTCCATGGGATGAAGATATTGATATCATGATGAAAAGAGAGGACTATGAAAAGTTCTCAAAAACATATAAGTCTGACAGATACGAATTCATTTCATATGACACCACTCACGACTGCTGGCTTCTTTTCGGCCGTGTCTGTGACAATCTCACCACAACAGAACGGACCACCACTCCTTGGCTGGACCACAATCAGGACGTGGGAATATGGATTGATGTCTTCCCCATTGACGAAGTGCCTGACAACCTGTCCGATTTCAAACAGACCTACGGTCTTCTCAACCATCTCTACCTGCAGAGTATCAAGGCCAGAAGAGTCCACTCCACAGCCATGCCGGGCATGCCACTTAAATTCAAGCTCAAGTCAGTTTTCCGCCACCGGACGCATCCAAGGATGCTGAAGAAGAATCCGAGAGAATTCCTGGAATATATGAAAATGGTCATTGACAGCAATCAGGGAATCGGCTATCAGCATTATGCACAATGTGGCTGTGCGGATGATGTCAAAGGATTCCTCAGCAAAAAGGATGTCGCAGAATACATCGAACTGCCATTTGAAGATACAACGGTCATGGCCTTCAAAGAATATGACAGCATCTTGACCAAGATTTTTGGAAACTATATGCAGGAACCACCCCAGAAAATCAAAAATATGACCCAGCGGAAATTCCTCCGCTTCTACTGGAAAAACAAATGATGACCATGAAGGAACTTACAAGAAGAGAAGTACAGCAACTTTGTCTGGAAATATTGAAAGATATCCACCAGTTCTGCATAAAAAACAATATCCACTATTCTATCGCTTACGGCAGCATGATCGGTGCTGTCCGTCACAAAGGATTCATTCCATGGGATGATGACGTGGACATCATCATGATGAGAGAAGATTATGAAAAATTTTCCCGCCTCTACAAATCCGACAAATTTGAATTCATCTCATTTGAAAACAGTCCCCACTGCTGGACCTTGTTCGGAAGAGTCTGCGATACCCTTCGGACCACACATCGCAGTTCCACCCCTTGGCTGGACGGCGAAAAGGATGCAGGAGTCTGGATTGATATTTTCCCACTGGACAAGGCTCCAGATGACATCAAACTACATCAGAAAACATACAGTCTGCTGCAACACTTGTACCTGCACAGCGTACAGCTCCGGAAAGTGCACTGCCCCATTCCGGCAGACATGCCGTTCACGCTGAAAGCGAAAGCCTTCCATATGACTCATTTCCATCCACAAATGCGAAGACACAGCCCAAGAGAACATCTGGGATACATGAAAATGCTTATCCAACAGATGCAGCATCAAAATTACAATCATTATTCTCAGATGTGTGATGCCGAAGTGCCTGGAGAATACTATACGCAGGAAGAAGTGTCCAGTTATGTAGAACTGCCATTTGAGGACATGAAAGTGATGGCCTTCAAAGGCTACGACAGTATGTTGAGAAAAATTTATGGAGACTACATGCAGATTCCTCCAAAGAAAATCCAAAGAAAAAGTATCCGCTCCTTCCTCCGCTTCTATTGGAAAAAATCATAAACCGACTATACGCACTACCAGACAGCCTTCAGATAACGGGCTGTCTGCGTATCGGCCTGCCTTACCATATCCTCTGGTGTCCCTTCATAAACGACCCTTCCACCTTCTGTGCCAGCATCTGGCCCCAAGTCAATGATCCAATCCGCAGAACGGATGACATCCAGATTATGCTCTACGACGAGAATGGAATGGCCTTTCTGCAACAATGCGTCAAAGGACCTCAACAATTTCTCCACATCAAAGAAATGCAAGCCGGTAGTCGGCTCATCAAATATGAAGAGAATCTTCTTTCGGGAAGAAGCCCCTTCATTCAATGAAAGGAAATAAGCCAATTTGATACGTTGGCTTTCACCTCCGGACAAAGTACTGCTGCTCTGTCCCAGTTTGATGTAGGACAATCCGACATCCACCAGATACTGTAGCTTGGCAGCAATTCTTCTTGCATCTTCTTCTGGCTGTACCGAAAAAAAGACAATGGCCTCTTCCACACTCATGTTCAGAATGTCATCAATGTTCTTGCCCCGATAACGGACCTCCAGGATATCCGGTTTGAACCGACGGCCGCCACAGGCTTCACAGACCATGGTGACATCTGCCATGAACTGCATTCCGATCTTGACGAAACCTTCTCCCTGGCATTCTGAGCACCGGCCTCCTTCCTGATTGAAGGAGAAGTAGGAAGGTGTATAGCCGTTGATCTTGGCATATTGCTGGTCTGCAAGCAGTTTACGGATATCGTCATACACTTTCAAATAAGTGACCGCATTGGAGCGGGACGACTTTCCTATCGGATTCTGGTCAACATATTCCACTTGCGTGATCCGGTCCAGATTGCCGGACAATTTTCTGAAAGTACCCGGAAGCTGTCCGGTCTCGTTGAGACGGCGGTACAAAGCCGGATACAAGATGTCTCCCACCAAAGAAGACTTGCCACTGCCGCTCACACCCGTGACGACGGTCAGGACATTCAGCGGAAAACGTACGTTCACATCCTTCAGGTTGTGTTCCATCGCCCCTTCCACATCAATGGAATAGGTCCACGGCCTCTTTTCCCGTTGATAGCGCGGACGAAGGCCGTGCAGGTACTGGAGAGTCAGGGAGCGCTCTTCTATCTCCTTGCTGAACTCGTCCTTCAGATTCCCCTGGAAAATGACTTCACCGCCATAGATGCCGGCACGAGGTCCCATGTCGATGAGCACATCTGCCGCCCTCATTATTTCTTCATCATGTTCCACGACAATGACCGTGTTTCCGATGTCACGCAGTTTCCGGATCACCCGGATCAGACGTTCCGTATCTCTTGGGTGCAGACCGATGCTCGGCTCATCCAGAATGTACATGGAACCGACCAGGGAACTTCCCAATGCTGTCACCAGATTGATACGCTGGGTCTCACCTCCGGAAAGCGTATTGCAGTTACGGTTGAGCGTAAGATAGGACAATCCGACATCCGCGATGCACTGCAGACGGAAAAGGACTTCCTCGATCGCCTTGGAAGCGACGGTCCTCTCACTCTCTGTCAGTTCCAGATGCTTGAAGTAATCCATGACCTCTTCAATGTTCATGGACATGACCTCATGAATATTCTTGCCGCCCACTTTCACATAGAGGGCATCTTTGCGAAGACGGGAGCCCTTGCAGCTGTAGCAGGTCGTCCGGCCGGAGAATCGGCTCAACAGATATTTGTACTGGATCTTGTATCTTTTGCTTTCGACCCATTTGAAGAATTCATTGATGCCGACCAGCTGGTCTTCCTCCTTCTCTCCCTTGTGACCGAACCAGATCAGTTCCTTCACTTCCTCCGACAATTCGCAGTAGGGACGGAAAATGGGAATGTGGAAATGTTCCGCCTTCTCAATCAGCTGGTCCTTGAGCTTGCCCATCTTCTCGCCACGCCAGCAGGCGATGGCTCCATCATAGATGGAAAGCGTCTTGTCCGGAATTACCAGGTCCTCGCTGACACCGATGATCTTGCCCAGACCGCCACAGACCGGGCAGGCGCCCAACGGGCTATTGAAACTGAACATGTACTCATCGGGCTTGCGGAAAGTCATTCCGTCCGCCTCAAAACGGTCACAGAACGCTTCCAGATGTCCATTCTTGACCACATACATATCTCCACCACCCCTGCTGAAGCATGAAGAGACAGAAGCCTGAAGACGGGTCTGGAAATCATTCCATTCCTGTTCCGACCACGGTTCAGTTTCCGATTCCATCGGCTTGCCGTCGATCATCTTCGGCAGACGCACACGGTCCACCAGCAGATACAGTTCCTCCGGGAAGGTTCCTTCCTCGGAGCGTTGCATGATTTCTTCGATACGGACAACGGCCCCATCAGCCCAGAAACGGGAATAACCTTCCTGCTTGAGCTGCAGCATGAGTTCCACCTTGTCTTCACGTTTCTTCCAATGAAGATCCGCCAGCAGATAGACGGAATCGGCCGGTCCATCAAAAATATACCGGATGACATCTTTCACCGTATGGCATTTGACTTCCACTCCACTGACAGGAGAATAGGTACGTCCTATACGGGCGAAGATGATACGAAGATAATCATAGATTTCCGTGGTGGTAGCCACGGTGGAACGAGGATTTCTCACATTGACCTTCTGCTCTATGGCGATGGCTGGCGGAATGCCTGCAATCAGATCCACATCCGGTTTCTTCATTCGGCCCAGAAACTGTCTGGCATAGGATGACAGACTTTCTGCAAACCGCCTCTGGCCTTCGGCAAACAAAGTGTCAAAAGCAAGAGAAGATTTTCCGGAACCGGAAATGCCGGTGATCACGACAAACTTGTTCCTTGGAATTTCCAGATTGATGTTCTTGAGGTTGTTGACTCTCGCTCCCTTTATGATAATATTTCCTTCTCCAGGCATATTCAAAAAAATGCAAATGAAACCAAGAGGACCGACCCCTTAGTCTATATTGATACGCAAGGCATTGGTAGCCTTCACTTTATATTCTTTTCCATCTACTGTCACACGGTGAGGACGGTCATCGATATTGACCAGATACAGCACTTCCTTCCCTTCCGGACTGCGCCAACGGGCTCCGAGAACGACCGGAGAATCCGGCAAAGTCGGGAAAGAGATGACTGGATTGTCTCCACCAGGCACCACTTCTTCGAGGAACTGTCCTCCATAGAGGACGTCATGCTGATGATGACGGAAACGCGCCAAGGTTCGCAGGAATTCAGACTCCGGTCTGGCTTCCGGTGCCATGAGCAGTTCCGGCTTCACCCAACCCAGCTGAGTGCCCCAAAGCAGTCCCATCGCATTCTTCCAGCGGAAGCGCATGTCGTGCACAGGTTCTGTCAGAGGATAATATAGGAAACAGTCCACCATCATCCTGTCAGAATAGATCAGAGGATAGAGCGGCACCAGACGGATGGACTTGCTCTGAGGAGTATTGACCATGAGCATGATGTCGAACTTGTCCATATAGCACTCCGAATTGTCCTCAGTGATGATGATATTGCCCGGTTTGAGAGTCTTGCGGATACCATCGAGCATTTTGCGGTAAGAGGCCACCCAGAACTCTCCACCACCATTCGGATGCGGATGATTGTCGGCAAAGCAAGGCGCACCGGCAGCGGCGCCGATCTGGTCGATATACACGCCATCGGTATGCAGTTCTTCCTGGATTCTCTTGACCAGTCCGGTCACCACATTCTGCCAGATCGGAGAAGAGGGGCAGGTGATGGTGTTCGGAACCATGGAAGTCGGATAGATTTCAGTGTAGAGAGTTCCGTCGGCCTTCCGGCAGGAAGCCTCTTTTCCGTTCCACTCCGTATAGCTCTTGCTGGCTGGATCCCAGAGACGGCCATTGATGTATGGAATGACATGTCCCCCCATCTTGCGCGCTTTCGCGAACATCTCGGGAATTGCCTCCTTGGCAGGGAAATATTCAGGATACTCCGAATCGTAGGCAATCTGATGCCAACGGTACCAATGGATGCCACAATCCGGCCCAAAGAACTTCATGGCCTGCTCCAGACTGTTCCAAGTGGAATCCGCTGCAAAGTGAGGCCTCAACCACAGGTCATTGTCGAGCAGCCATTTTGGAGTCTTCCTGTCCTGGAAGGTCTTGCCGCCCCATTCCGTCTGATAAGTGAACGGACGGTACCAGTTGGTAGCACAATATTGCCATCCACGGTCTGTGAAACCGACAGAAACGGTCCAAGGCATACGGAAGGTCCCCACTTCCTCCGGAGTCCATGCCGCAGAAGCGACCGCCTCATTGCTGAGCAGCGCCGCGCCATAGAGTCCACGCAGACGCAGCGTCTTGATGCTGGCACTGCGGTCGTGTGTCGCGAAATAGACCACATCGTCCTGATCCCTCATCATCAGCAGCTGCATACCGGCAGAATGGGAAGGATAGACACATTCAAAATTGGCGGCATGATAGATGGTCTGTTCGGTTCCCCAGCCCGTAGGAAGGATGGCCTTGTCCGTCTCCTTCCTGTCCAGCATCAGACGAGGAAAGTCCGTTTCTGCCACTCTCCAGCCTTTGGGGAGATCCGCCTCTATCTTCCATTCGGTCAATCCGCTCTTGCGTCCATATCCCACATACATGCGGATAGGATAAAATTCCCGGATACCTGATTTCATCTTCCAGGTGAAGCAGACCGCCGCCGTGTCAGGAGTATTGACCACAAGGTCCGCCCCCTGATACTCGCCATGTTCCGGCATCAGTTCCGGATTGACCCCATTGGGACCCAGGAGCTTGATGCGCCAGATTGCGCCGTTCATCCCCCCTTCTTTCACCCAATGCTTGTCACCATAATTGATGCTGGCGATATGAAAAGCCCCTTTTCCATCAAAGACCATTTCAAAATCACCGGAAGCCAGACGAATCTTTTCCCCATCCACCTGAGCAATCTTTTCTGAAGAGGCAGCCTGCACGGAAACAGCCGACTTCTCTTCCGCACCGGCAATCAGGCAAAGAAACCCAGTCAAAACTGCAAGGACCGGTTTACAGCAAGATTTGATAGTATTCATATTTTCTAAATTTTTCAAAACTTTGAAACCTTTAAAGATACGGATAAATCAGATTCTATGCAACGATTCCGCAGCAGGATAGAAAATAAATTTAAATCGCTTCTTCCGCCTCCTCTCCCGAAAAAATCGCAATTTTTTTACAAGGGCAAAGTGTCTGAAACTCCGACAGATACACGTAAAACGACGTTTTTTCATGAAAAATATTTGAAAAATAATTCAAGAAAAATTTGCAGGCAAAAAAAATATGCCTATATTTGCAATCGCAATTGAGGAAAACCCCAATGCAAAACAAGACTGGTGCGGTAGTTCAGCTGGTTAGAATGCGGGCCTGTCACGCCCGAGGTCGAGGGTTCGAGCCCCTTCCGCACCGCTTGAAACCTGTAAGATTTTCTTGCAGGTTTTTTTGTTTTATATACGCCATCCGGCAAATGTCCATAAAAAGAAAGAGGAGCATCCAGCCCCTCTTTTTCTATTTTTCCAACCTGTCACCAGGAAATGAATCTTTCTCCCGATTCCCCCACTAGACGAACATCATCAGCAGGACCTGCGCAGTAATGATACGGATGAACATCGCCACAGGATAGACGGAAGCATAGGCGATGGAACAGTGCTTGGCTTCAGTGATGTTCTGGGCATAGTCCAAGGCCATCGGATTGGCCATACTGCCGCAAAGCATACCGGCAGACTCCCCGAAGTTCATCTTGAAGACTTTGGTACAGAGCAGTCCCACCAGCAAAGTCGGCACCAGCGTGATGAAGAAACCGACTCCGATCCAGAGCAGACCGTCTCCCTGGAAGATGGTCTCGAAGAAATGCTCTCCCGAAGCCAAGCCCAAAGCGGCCAGATACACCGCCAGACCCAGCTGTTTCAGCGTCTGGGTCGTACTGTTGGCCATATAGGTCACAATCTTGAAACGAGGGCCGAAAGCGCCCATAAGAATACCGACCACAATCGGACCGCCGGCAATTCCCAACTTGATCGGAAGGCTCATGCCCGGAATGAAGAACGGAATCATACCCACGATACAGCCGAACAGCATGCCGAAGAAGAAACTGATCAGCTGCGGCTTGTCCAGCATCTTGACCGAATCGCCCAGCCGTTTGGTCGCCTGGGACAACGCACCGCTCTCACCGACCATCACCAGACGGTCACCCAACTGCAGACGCAGATCCGAAGACGCCAGAATCTCAATGCCGGCACGGTCGATACGGGTAATGTTGATACCATAACGGTTCCTCAGCTTGAGGTCCCCCAATTTCTTGCCGTTCACCTCATTGTTCGTAATGACGACACGCTTGGACTGCAGGTCCACGTCAATGGCGTTCCAGTCGATATCCGGCCGGTTCCAGTCGTGATCCACGTCCCGCTTGCCGAACAGTCCATCCATCTCACTCAGGTCCTCCTCATTGACCATCACAAGAATATGATCACCGAAATGCACGACCGTATCTGTAAACGGCATAATCAGTTTCTCATTCCTCCAGATACGTGAAATGATGAAGTGAGTTTCAGTCATCAGCACCAGATCATGGATAGTCTTGCCGTCCAAATTCTTTTCGAGCACTTCAAATTCTGCCACATATGGTTTATGGGCGCTCTCCTCTACCTTGACCTTGCGCATTGGCTTAAGTTGATTGATGATCATCAGGGCTAAAATTACGCCCACCACTCCCAAAGGATAAGTTACAGCACAGGCGGAAGCGATATCTGCCAACGCTTTAGCGTCTCCAATATTGTTTCCCTCCATTGTACTCTGTACGGCTGCCAGAACAGGCGTATTGGTCACGGCACCGGACATGATACCGAGCAGATTGGGCATACTGATATTTAGAGTATAGTGCAATACAACAATCAATCCCAACGTCAACGCAATAAGAAGAAGCGAAAACAAATTATAAACAATTCCCTCCTTCTTCAAGGATGGAAAAAAAGACGGCCCCACTTCCAGCCCCAAAGCGTAGACAAACAGGACAAGCCCTGCATTTTGTGAAAAAATGAGAAGCTGCTGATCACAAAGCAGGCCAAGATGAGAAAAAAGAATACCAGAAAAAAACACGAAAGTAATTCCCAATGAAATACGGCCAATGTGAAGTTTTCCGAGAAGCAATCCCAAGCCACAACATAGGCACAAAGCAATGATGGTCTGTATGATTGACGGCTCCACCAGCAAACTGTGGAACCACTCTATAACTGCCTGCATAAGTTTCTATATTTGTCAAATTCTACCCAAAGGACAAGATGCCGCCAATTTTGACAAGCCTCTGTCAAATCCGTTGCAAATATATAACATATGCCCATAAAAAGAAAAAAGCCTCTCAGAAAAACTGAAAGGCTTTTACGGTAGTAGCGGGGGAAGGACTCGAACCTCCGGCCTCCGGGTTATGAGCCCGACGAGCTACCAACTGCTCTACCCCGCGTTATTGTTTTACAAATGTACGATTATTTTTCAACAATCCAAAATATTTTACAATCTTTTTCGTAAAAAGCATGAATCACTTCAAAAAATCCAACATTGACTGAACATCTCCCCTCTCGAACTGTTTCTGCTCTCCAGAATACAAATTCTTGATATTGACCACATTGGCATTCTTTTCATCACTTCCTACAATAGAAATGAACGGAATGGACTTCTTATCTGCATAGTCAAACTGTTTCTTCAATTTGACAGAATCCGGGAACACTTCACAAGGGACTCCTGCTTCCCTCAACTGTCCGGCAACTGAGATGATATAAGGAAGCACTGTACTGTCCATATTGGCAAAAAGAAGTTGGGTAGACGATTCCAAACTCTTTGGAAACTTATCCAAACCCTTCAGCACATCATAGATTCGATCTGCTCCGAAAGATATTCCGACTCCGGACATGTCTGGCAGACCGAAGATGCCCGTCAAGTTATCATAGCGGCCACCACCACATATACTTCCAATCTGGAAATCAAGCGCCTTCACTTCAAAAATAGCTCCTGTATAATAATTCAAGCCTCTAGCCAAGGAGAGATCAATCTCCACCTGCTGTCTGATCCCGGCCACCTCAATGAAGCCAAACAATTCCTCCAATTCGTCCACACCCTTGAGACCGGTTTCTGAAACCAGACCAGATACAGAATGACCTCCCATCAAACTTCTCATCTGAGCAATCTTTTCTGCCGTCGTACCGGAAAGCCCGAGAATCGGCTCAATCACAGCGATCGCCTGATCGGTCAAACCTTTCTCCCTCATCTCATCTTTCACCGCATCAATGCCGATCTTGTCCAATTTGTCAATGGCGACCGTGATGTCCACCACCTTGTCCGGGAAGCCGGCAATCTCCGCAAAACCGGTCAGAAGCTTGCGGTTGTTGATTTTGATGGCCACGTTGATACCGAACTTGGTAAATACCGTATCGACAATCTGCACAAGCTCCAGTTCATTAATCTGGGATCTGCTGCCGATCACATCCGCATCACATTGGTAGAACTCGCGATAACGCCCCTTCTGAGGACGATCTGCGCGCCACACTGGCTGAATCTGATAACGTCTGAACGGGAAAGCGATCTCATTCTGATGCTGCACGACAAAACGGGCAAAAGGAACGGTCAGGTCATATCTCAGACCTTTCTCGCATACTTTTTTGGTGACAGCGGAACTGTCAATTGCACCATTCTCCACATATTCTTCAGGATTCAATTTGGAGAAAGCCTCTCCTGAATTGAGGATACGGAACAGCAGCTTGTCTCCCTCATCTCCATATTTTCCCAACAAAGTGGAAAGATTCTCCATGGAAGGAGTCTCGATCTGCTCATAACCGTAGGCCTTGTAGACCGAACGGATCGTATCAAAAATATAATTTCTCTGTGCCATGTCCAACGGACCAAAATCTCTGGTGCCTTTTGGAATAGAAGGTTTCTGTACCATATCTCAACTTATATTATATTCTACCAAGCGCCTGTCCCCAAAAGAAGGACAGAACAGAATTACAAAGTTACGAAATATATTTTAGTACATATATGGAGATTTTTTTTATTTTTGTTTCCAACTTGTTTTTCACAGGAGGAAACTGCATTCCCTCAAAACAAGAACCCCTATCAGAATAGCAGACAATAAGATAAAAACATAAACATCATGAAAGATTTCACAAGAACCCTACTTGCAGTCATTTGCGGTTTATTTATCATGGGAATCATCGGTTTCTTCATGTTCATGGGAATCATCGGTTCCCTGGCTGGAATGAGTACCGCCCAACCAGTGCTCCCCAAATCAGGTGTCCTGACCATGGATATGTCCAAGATTGCCATCCAGGAGCAAGCAACCGACATGACTCCACTCGCCGCCATACAAGGTGCGACCGCCACTTCTGTCGGTCTATGGGATGCAGTACAGGCCATCAAGATGGCTGCAGCCGATCCTGCTGTCAAATATATCTATCTGAAACCTGAATTTTCCATAACGGAACTGTCCATCGGTGAAGAGGTCAGAAAGGCTCTCAATGATTTCAGGAAAAGTGGAAAACCGGTAGTGGCCTATCTGGAAGATCCGACCGCCGGCAACTATTTCATGGCCAGTGTCGCAGACAAAATCTACATGAACGGAAATGCAGGTGCCAGTCCAATGATTACCGGTGTCAGTTCCCAACTGATCTTCCTGAAGGACATTCTGGACAAGCTCGGCATCAACATGCAGCTCATCCGCCACGGCAAATACAAATCTGCCGGCGAGATGTACATCAAGAATGCACCAAGTGATGAAAACCTGGAGCAGAACCAGGCCATGGTCAAATCATTGTGGAACACCATCTCCACCACCATCTGCGCCAGCAGACAGATTGATCCGGAGCAATTCAACAGTTGGGTGGACAACCTCCAGCTGGGTTCCGCAAAAGAAATGCTGGAACATCATCTGGTGGATGAGATCGTAACTCGTGAGGAACTGAAGAATTCTCTCGCGACCCTGGCTTCTGTAGAGAAACCAAGCGAACTCAAATTCATTCCTTTTGCCGACTACGCCAGCGTAAAAGTGGCCGCCAACGTGAAAGCAAAGAAGAAAATTGCAGTCATCTATGCCGAAGGAGAGATTGTACCGACCGAAGGAAAAGACCAGATTTCCGGTGACCGTTTCTCCGACATCATCTCCAAGGTGAGAGCCGATTCCTCCGTCAAAGCAGTGGTGCTCAGAGTCAATTCGCCTGGTGGAAGCGTACTTGCAGCAGACAAAATCAAAACAGAACTGGATCTGCTCAAGAAAGACAAACCGCTCATTGCCTCTTACGGCAGCTATGCCGCTTCCGGCGGATACTGGATTTCCAACAATGCGGACAAGATCTTCACAGATGCGACCACTCTGACCGGATCCATCGGAGTTTTCAGCCTTATTCCAGACATTAGCAAATTGCAAAAAAACGTTCTGCACATCAACTCTGTCAGTGTCAATTCCAATCAACATAGCGACTTGTTGAATCAGTTCCGCCCTCTGGACAAAAAGGAAACCGCATATATGCAGAACCAGGTGGAAAACATCTACCATGCATTTGTCGGCACCGTTTCCCAAGGCAGAGGATTAGAGCCTGACTTTGTAGACTCCATCGCACAAGGCCGTGTCTGGACAGGTTCCGAGGCTCTAGGTATCCACCTCGTCGATGAAATCGGCACTTTGGAAGACGCCATCAACTATGCTATCATCAGCACAGGCACTGAAACCGTCGAGCTGTCAGAATGGTGCATTGAGGGCTATCCGAAGAAACCTTCTTCCATAGAAACGATTCTGGAGATGTTCGGCATGAGCACGAATCCAATCGAGAAAGCAGTCGCAGGCACTCCTTTCCGCAACATCTACCATGCATTCAAGAATATCGGTATGGATGGCAGAAGCAACATTTATGCACGTCTTCCTTACGAATACGTATTCAATTACTGATCTTCAGCATTGAATTTTTCCGTAACTTAGCCTCGGGAAGCCCTATGACTTTCCGGGGTTCATTTTTGAAAGCCACACCAGACTGCAAGAGAACATGCCATCAGAAAAGACCTATATCGCCATTGACCTCAAATCCTTCTACGCTTCTGCCGAATGCGTGGACAGAGGCCTCAATGCCTTGACCACCCATCTGGTGGTGGCCGATTCGAGCCGGACAGAAAAGACCATCTGCCTGGCGGTCTCCCCTTCCCTGAAAGCCTACGGCATTTCAGGACGGGCCCGTCTTTTCGAAGTGATGCAGACTGTCCAGAAAATCAACGAGCAACGGAGAACGCAGGCACCTGACCACCGGTTTACAGGGAAATCCCATCAGGACCTGGAAGTGAAATCCCATCCCGAACTGGCCTTGGACTACATTGTAGCACCGCCCAGGATGGCTCATTACATTGAAGTCAGTTCCCGGATCTATGAAATCTACCTCAAATATGTCGCCCCAGAAGACATGCTGGTCTATTCCATTGACGAAGTGTTCATTGATGCGACCGACTATCTGAGGACCTACGGGATCAGCGCCCACCAGCTGGCCATGAAGATAATCCGGGATGTGCTGGCGACCACCGGCATCACCGCGACTGCAGGCATCGGTTCCAACCTGTTCCTCTGCAAAGTGGCCATGGACATTGAAGCCAAGCACCAGCAGGCCGATCAGGACGGAGTGCGCATTGCGGAACTGGACGAACAGACTTACCGCGAGAAACTCTGGTCCCATCAGCCCTTGACCGACTTTTGGAGGGTAGGGTGCGGAATCGCAGAGAAACTGGCAGGCTATGGCATCCGGACCATGGGAGACATTGCCCTGCAGTCGGTCAGAAACGAAGAACTCCTCTACCAGCTCTTCGGTGTCAATGCGGAACTGCTCATCGACCATGCCTGGGGCTGGGAGCCCTGTACCATTGCAGACGCCAAAGCCTACCGTCCGGAGACCAACTCCTTCAGCAACGGACAAGTCCTGCACGAGGCCTACACTTTTGAAAAGGCAAGGGTCGTCATCAAGGAGATGGCAGAGGCCTCTTCTCTGCAATTGCTTGACAAGCATCTCACTACCGACCAGATTGTATTGACAGTCGGCTATGATGCAGAGAACATGACCCGTCCCGAAATCAGATCCTCCTATCGAGGTCCCGTCATCATGGACCATTATGGCCGGAAAGTGCCCAAACATGCCCACGGCACCATCAATCTGGACAGACCGACCTCCTCCAACATGCTGATCCAGAAGGCAGTGCTCAAAGTGTTTGACCAGATTGTCAACCGCCATCTTCTCATCAGAAGGCTGAATCTGTGTACCAATCATGTCGTGAATGAAAACGAAAAACCTGCCGAAAAGATGGTCCAGCTAGAACTGTTCAGCGACTATGAACAGACCCAGAAAGAAGAGAACGCACAGAAAGAACTGCTCGAAAAGGAAAGGAAAGTGCAGGAAACGGTTCTGAAAATAAAGAAGAAGTTTGGCAAAAATGCCATCCTGAAAGGAACCAACTTTGACGAAGGAGCCACCATGATGGACCGGAACAAACAGATCGGCGGACACAAGGCCTGACCAAAAGTCACCGTTCCTCCTGCACGATGACCACCCGACGGGTACGGGAGGTAACTTTGACGGACTCGTCTATTCTCAGGCACAATACCGAAAGGACATGCCCTAGTTCATGAGAATCAGTATTCTGAAGAGGCTGTACGACCACCGCTTCCTGTTTCTGGAGGAGGCTGAATTTCCTGTCTGTGAAGAAATCGCTCAACTTCTTCAGTCCCTGCAGTCCGAGCGGTCTGAACCAGTCCCCCTTCTGCCATCCTCTCATCAAGAAAGGAAAGGACAGCTTGTCATAGTCCCAGAGCAGAATCCCTTCCGGCTGCCAAAGGTTCAAGTCAGGGGTCCTGTCCATCAGCCGCACATGAAAACGACGGCCGTTCAGCTCATAGGCGCCTTCCCCCTCCACCACAAGGGATGAAAAGTTATCCACAATTTCAGAATTATTGTTGATAACTTTTTCTGAAGGGGTACTCCTCCCTACTCCACTACCCTCATTTTCATCATCAACTTTCTCATTTTCAATAAGTGACAACTTTTTACCGGAAGTGAACAGTTTATAGCCTTCACTGTGGAAAACTTTTCCTGAAATGGTCTTTTCAGACCTGACAGTCCGTAAAATGTTTTCAATGGAAGTGGTATTGAAGCCATACGGCTCCAACAGTCTGAACAGCATATATCCCTGCTGTTCCTGTTTCATAAGTGATTCTATATCAATCTCCAAGATCTGTCTACCAGAAATCGGAGACGAACTCAAACCATCGGTCTTGGACAGAAGTTCCGGACGGTGTTCTTCAAAATAAGCGTCCGCCACCGCATCAATCTGGGCGAAACGCTCCATGTCGGCTGCCAAAGTGGACAGAAAGGAAGGATTGATCTGGACGAGCTGAGGGAAGACCAGATTGCGGATACGATTACGCTTATATTCCGTCTCCGCATTGGTACGGTCTATACAATACGGGATGCCCTGTTCTTGCGCATAGTCTTCAATCTCCGCCCGAGTAATGCCCAGAAGCGGACGGATCAGGGTATGTACAGATCCGGGAACCGGGAGAACCGCTTTCCGGTGCATGCCGCAGATACCTTTGATGCCCGTTCCCCTCAACAGATTGAGGAACAGGGTTTCCGCATTGTCATTGGCATTGTGTGCAATGGCGACGGCCGAAAAATGTTCTTCTCCACACAAGCGGTCGAACCAGGAATAACGTAAGTCTCTGGCTGCCATTTCAATGCTGAGATGATGCTCTTCCGCATAACGGGTCGTTTCAAATGTCACCCGGTGCAGTTTGATTCCGTGTCCGGAGCACCAGTTGGCGACAAAGAGTTCGTCCGACCAGCTGTCCCCTTCCCTCAACTGGAAATTGCAATGTGCCAATTCAAAAGGGACGGACAGAGAAGAATGCATGAAAAGCTCCGCCATGACAATGGAATCGACGCCACCGCTCACTGCCAGCAGCACCCGTCCTTTCTCCGGCAGGATCTGCTTCAACGCATCATCAAATTTTTCTTGTATAGCAGTCTTCATGATTCCGGCACACGGCATGATCATTTTCCGTGGAAGGTGTAGGTGAATCCAAATTCCATGGACTGAAGCAGCTGGACAGCCTTGATGCCGTCCGGGTGCTTGTCATTGGTGATGACAATCAGATCATCATAAATTACATCCGTATTGAATGCCAGAGTAAAATATTTTGCAAGTTTCCAAAGAATACGGGTATTCCAGTTGACACGGATATTCTGTGGCTTATTCAAGTAGTCGGAGAAAAGGATAACCTGTGTGCCTGCTGTAAAATTATCATTTATTTTGAGATTGGCATCCATGGTCAACTGAGAACCGAACTGAAATCGGGTCGACTGATACATATGACCGTTGGTGAGCAGACCTTTGTCATCCTTCTTGTCTGGAAATGCCTCCAAATCCTCATAGCCCTTCTTTCGTTTCATACCATTGGATTTCCTCAATTTGCTGTCCATTACAATATAGATACCTCCAGTCACAGGTGAAAAGTTCACCTTGAGCCATTGGCTTGGGTTCCAGTCAATACCACCTCCCAGCGTCATATTGGCAGGAGAAAAAAAACCAGATTTAAGAACACGGGAAGCCCGCCATTCCGCAGAAGTTATGTTGTCCGGATCTGCCGGTTCTGAAGGCACCTGATAATTATAGCTGTTGGAGAACTGGCTCTGCAACATATATTTGGCCGTATAGCTCATCGTTTTGGTGATAGTATGTCCGAATGTGCTTTCAAACTGCAGTTTGTCACGGTTCTTCTGCAAGATAGGTTTGTCCTCAGAATAGAAAAAGCCATACTCCATCTGGAGGCGATTGTTCCAGTAGAAGTCATTCTTCTTGTAATTGGCTCGTCCGTCCAGGAAAGTTCCCAATTTAATGTTGTTGTATCCACCTTTCGCCCAGTTGGAATAACCGGTCTGGAGAAAATTGAAGCTAGTCTCCAATGAAGTGGTCCAATATTTTGGTTTAGGTGCGACAGTCTCAGCGACTGGTGCCGCAGCATAGGCGGCGGCGGCGGCGGCGGCAGCTTTCTGGACATCATCTTCATTTTGAGCAGAAAGCCGGACATGGCTACAGAGCACCAGAATGGATGCGATAAATAAAAATCTCTTCTTCATAATTATCCCAACATGAAAAAAAATAAAAATCCTGTCGACTGACCAGTCGATGACAGTCAGACCGACAGGTCCAATATCTCAGAACATACTCGTCCCAACACGAAACCGAAGCGGATTCTAGTAGGAAATCGCGAATACTACACGCTGATGAGAAGGTTTTCCGGAATAGATATCCTTTCCTTCCTCCTCACAGACAAAGCTATCTACAGGAATGCAGCGAATAGTTGCTTTGGTCTCATCCTTGATCTTCTGCTCTGTCTCTGCAGTACCGTCCCAATGGCAAAGCAAGAACTTGCCAGTCTGGATTTTCTCCTTGAACTCATCCCAAGAATCGCATTTTTCCACATTATCGGTTCTGAACTGGAATGCCTTATTGTAAATACCTTTCTGAATATCATCCAGCAATGCGTGGACAGCCTGTTCAATTCCTTCCAAAGACATTGTGTTCTTCTCGAGAGTATCTCTCCGGTGCACTTCAACAGTACCGTTCTGAAGATCACGAGGTCCCATTGCCAGACGTACCGGAACACCCTTGAGCTCCCACTCTGCAAATTTGAAACCTGGACGGAGATTGTCTCTGTCATCAATCTTCACGCTATGTCCCAATGCTTCCAGAACCTTCTTGATTTCTGCCATTTTTTCAAGGATAGCAGTTCTTTCTTCCTGAGTCTTGAAGATAGGGACCATGACTACCTGAATTGGGGCCAATGCCGGTGGAAGCACGAGGCCATTGTCGTCACCGTGAGCCATGACCAATGCACCCATCAGACGGGTAGACACGCCCCATGAAGTTGCCCACACATACTGCTGCTTGCCTTCTTTGTCTGTAAACTGCACGTCGAATGACTTGGCAAAATTTTGCCCAAGGAAATGGGAAGTGCCGGCCTGCAATGCTTTTCCGTCTTGCATCATCGCCTCGATAGTAAGTGTATCCAACGCTCCCGCAAAACGTTCATTCGGGCTCTTGTGTCCAACGATTACTGGAAGAGCCATATAATTACGTGCAAAATCTGCATATACATGTACCATCCTCTCGGCCTCTGCCAATGCTTCCTCTGAAGTCGCATGTGCAGTATGGCCTTCCTGCCAAAGGAACTCGGCGGTTCTCAAGAAAAGACGGGTTCTCATTTCCCATCTGACCACATTCGCCCACTGGTTACAAAGAATTGGAAGATCTCTCCAAGAAGTAATCCAATTCTTGTAGGTACTCCAGATAATCGTTTCAGAAGTTGGTCTGACAATCAGTTCCTCTTCCAGTTTGGCAGACGGATCCACCACAACGCCCTTTCCATCAGGGTCGTTCATCAGACGATGATGAGTCACCACCGCACACTCTTTAGCGAAACCTGCCACATGCTCAGCTTCCTTGCTGAAGAAAGATTTCGGAATAAAAAGAGGGAAATATGCATTCTGCACTCCGGTTGCCTTGAACATGTCGTCCAAAATTCTCTGCATCTTCTCCCAGATGGCATAACCGTATGGTTTGATGACCATACACCCTCTGACTGAAGACTGCTCCGCCAAGTCTGACTTGACGACAAGGTCATTGTACCACTGTGAATAATTCACTGACCTCTTTGTAATCTGATCTGCCATAACTATTTGTTGCTATTCTTGCTATTTATTTCTATAATTGCAATTAGTATAGGTACGATAGTTGCACTACATTTGTACCACGTTTCCCTTTGCGGGACACAAAGATACAAATTTATAATTTAATATAGGAGATTCAAATTATGAAATCGCAAATCACACTTTTTCTCTCATCTGCACTGATGATTTTTTCTGCGTGTGGTTCTACGGCTCAATATGCCCAATCCGGCTCTGAGTATCAAGATGGAATCTACTATAGGACGTCATCTGAATCAATTCAATTGTCAGAGGCTTCAGATAGAGATGTAGAAAAACTTGTGAAGAAGACTGAAGGTTCCGAAATTTACTTGAGGCGCGGACAGAATGACACTTTGTTCATTCCAAAGAACATGGCCGCCACCATGAAATGGGACAGGAACGCCAACACAACTTCCGTCACCCTTTATGATGCACGGGATGTAGATATTTATATGGGATATTCCCCATACAGTTCATGGAACTACTATGATCCTTGGTACGGATGGGGACCATCTTTCAATTTTTCATGGGGCAGACGAGGTTTCCGTTGGGGCTTCGACTGGTGCTGGGATCCTTGGTACGGATGGCGCGACCCATGGTACGGACGGTACGCCCCATGGTACGGATGGTACGACCCATGGTACGGATGGCATGACCCTTGGTACGGTGGTTATCATAACGGATGGCATGCAGGCTATTACGACGGTTGGAACAGCCGGAGAGGCGTCCCTGGCACCCGAGAATATCTGGGTAGCGGAAGAACCTGGGGTTCCAGAATCGGAACGACCGGTTCCGGTTCCAGAAACAGTATGGGCGGCTACACTTCTTCAGGCAGAAGAGTCAGCACTTCCAACAGCGGCTCAACCCGTCGTGGGACCGTGTCTAGAGGTTCCACCACCAGCCGGGGCGGCAGCGCCCAAAGAGTTTCCGGTACGGTGGCTTCCAGAAATGGCAGCGTATCCCGTTCTTCTGCAACGGCCGCAAGGCGTTCTTCCTATGCGGATGGCGTGATCAGAAGAAGCGGAGCAAGTTCCAGTTCTTCCAACAGAGGAACAACTTACCGTTCAGGCAGCTCCAGCACGACCAGAAGGTCCAGCAGCTACCAGCCAAGCAACAGCAATTACAGAAGAAGCAGCTCTTCTTCCTACAATAGAGGAAGTTCCACTGCCAGAAGCAGTTCCTCTTCCTATGACAGAAGCTCTACCACCAGAAGATCAGGAACCTCCAATTCCTCTTACAGCAGTTCTTCCGGCAACAGTTACCGCAGCAGTTCTTCCGGTACCAGCCGTTCCAGCTACAGCAGCGGAGGCGGCTATAGCAGAAGCAGTTCTACTTCCAGCAGCCGTTCCGGTTCTTCCAGCGGCAGCAGAAGAAGATAATCACAGAACATGAAAAGAGAGACTTTCAAAATTCTAATGATTCATTAAACAATGAAAGTAAAATTTTTAATCACGGCAGCAGCCCTTTCGCTTATCACTACTTATGCTGGAGCGCAGACTATGTATGATGCCTTCTGGTTCAGCGACAATTATTATTCCGGATCAGCCAGGACCGTTGCCATGGGAAATGCCTTCACCGCTCTAGGTGGAGACCTGGGAGCCATCGGGCTCAATCCTGCAGGATCCAGTGTCAATAAATTTTCACAAGTGACCGTCACACCGAACCTGAGCATTCTCACAACTGGGGCCGGCTTCAATGCCAACCCCTCTTCGAGCAAAGCATTTGGCGGAAATATCGCTTCAAGAAAAAACACATTCTACCTGCCCAACTTGGGGGTCAGCATGAACTTCAGGACCGGAAGACATCATGGAATCAAAAGCATGACTTTCGGTATCGTGATGAACGGCACCTCAAACTATATGGACAAGGTGCTGGCTTATGGCACCAACGACCAGACCTCCATGCTCGCCAGTCTGGCAGCAGAAGCCACCGCCAATGGAGTTCCTTCTTCTCAGTTGAACAGCAATACATGGGAAGGCGGATACGACTGGCGTCATATGGTCGCCTACCAGTCCGGCATGATTTCCACCATCGATGCTGCCAAGAAGAAATATCTGGCCGCCACCGAAAAAATGTTCACCAATTCCAATGGAAAAAATGAAATAGCCTTGGGCGGACCGTTGGACCAGACCTATGCCAGGTCCTCCTATGGATTCAAATACGACATCATCACCAATTTTGGCATGAACATCAGCGACCGCATTCATCTGGGTTTGAACCTAGGTATCACCACCCTCTCCTACGAGAGAGATTCCTATTTCCGAGAAGAGGCTGTCAATCCGGACGATTTCGTCAATAATTTCAACGACGGCACCCAGACAAAATTCATGAGCGGACTCAATGGAGACTACTATATGGCCGAGGCCAACGGCGCTTATTTGAAATTTGGTATCATCGCCCTGCCAATCAACGGACTCCGGATCGGTGCGGCCATCCAGACTCCGACCATGATGGGCATCAGCGAGAAATGGCAGTACAGAGGAGAGACCAAATTCTCCGACCGCCACCACAAGGCATCTTCCGATATGGGACTCTACGACTATAGGCTGATGTCTCCTTATCGCGCCAACTTCGGTGTCGCCTATACCAACAAACTGGGACTGATCAGTGTCGATTATGAATTCTGCGACTACAGTATGATGCGTTTCAAAGAGCGAGGCACCAATATTGACGACCAGTTCAATCTGGTCAACAGATTGAACCGCCAGTTCTTCGGTTTCCAGCACAATCTCAGAGTCGGAGCGGAAGTCAGATTGCCTTACCAACTTTCAGTCAGAGCAGGCTACAACCTGATTACCTCACCAGAACGCACCTGGAGAGACAGCGAAGGAACCGTGGATGCCGGAGTGTATGAAAAGATGTACCACAACGGCAACCTGACCGACAACCAGTTCCGTGAATGGGAAAATTCTCTGAGAGACAAGGAATATGTCCATGCCTATACACAAAGCATCGCCTTTGGTCTGGGATGGCAGAGCAAACGCTCCTTCTTCTGTGATCTGGCCTGCAGAGGAACATTCAGACCGGTACAATATACCTATCCATATAACAATTATCTGGATGACGGCGTCAGTTCTCCTGAAATCAGGGTCAAATCTCATATGTGGGACATATTGCTGACCTTAGGCTGGAGATTCTAATTTCTTGAGATATAGGATGGATTCAGGACCTTCGTTGAAGAGAAGGTCCATAATGGACAAATTGGATTGGAAGCCATATTTCTGGGAAAAGACCTGGAAATATGGCTTTTCCAGTTTCAGGTCTTCAAGAAGTGTATCCGGCCTTTTGGGATGGATGTCAAAACGATGGTCCTTGCCATAGAAAGAAAGGGGCTCCCCTTCCTCTGCGGGCAAGACGAATCGGACAGTCTCATGGAAATCAACAGCCAGTCCAATCTTGCGGACGAAGAAATCGATCAATTTCCGATTCAGCTCCCAAAGAGTAATCGGATGAGAATCGAGGATGGAAAAAAGTTCATCCTTGTAATATTCAAAATAGGCAGAAGTCATGTAGGCAGAAACAATGGCCCGTTCTGTCTTGAGTACCCAGTTGGTGCTGTAATCCACCTGGATTTCAGTTATAGGATGATTGATACGCCCTCCCGTATGGATGACCGGCACATTGAGCATCTCCCTTCCTTGTGAAGAGGCAATGCAACATCGATTCCTCCAACTCTGTTTCTGATAATTTTCGCATGCCTCCAGATATACACAAGAAGACTTCACCTCATCAGCTGATAAAGTAAAGTCTTCTGCGATTGCCGCGAACCACGATATTGGTGGAAAATATGCTGTCGCAAGCAGCACTGCTTATTCTTCTTTGCTTGCAGAGCCCATAGCTCTGATGATACCTCTCTTAGATTCGCGGATGAATCTCAAGATATTATCCCTTTCTTCTGATTGAGGGAAGCCGGCCTCTACCTTGGCACATCCGTCTGAAACATTAAGTCCCTGGTAATAGATGGTATCATAGATGTCCTTGATGTTTCGAATCTGGTCTGAAGTGAAACCTCTTCTACGGAGGCCGACCATATTCACACCACAATAACAGATAGGCTCACGTCCGCAAAGCACATAAGGAGGAATATCCTTGTTGATTCGAGACATACCGCCCACCATTGCATGCGTACCGATACGGCTAAATTGGTGGGCTTTGCTGTCGCCACCGATAATGGCCCAGTCTTCCACGTCTGTTTCACCGGCTATACCGGTATAACTTACAAGGATACAATGTTTTCCAACGACACAATCATGTGCGATATGCACATAGGACATGACAAGTGTATTGTCACCGACCTTGGTCACCCCCTTTCCACTTGCTTTGGTTCCTCTGTTGATGGTAGCGCACTCACGTATAGTCACATTGTCTCCAATTTCAACATAAGTTACCTCTCCCTCAAATTTGAGATCCTGAGGAATCGCTCCTACTACAGCACCGGGAAAGACTTCACAGTTTTTTCCGATTTTCACATACTGATAAATTACAGCATGAGGATGGATGTGTGATCCATCTCCAATTTCTACATCATCCTCGATGTAAGCATATGGTCCGATCTCAATATTGTCGCCCAATTTCGCTTTTGGGCTTACGGTTGCCAACGGATGAATTTTGTTCATATACGTAAATGATATTTTATTGACCAAGGCAAGCGCGCAGCTTCTTGGCCATGTTTGTATTGATAGTGTGCCCCGGCTTGAAAGCAGTGATGTGGGCATTCAAATAAGAGCCGACAAGCGACATGTCCCCTAACATGTCCAGCATCTTGTGTCTTCCACATTCATTTGGGAAATGAAGTTTCAGGTTATCAAGATAACCGTTCCCTGTAATTTTGAGGGCAGGTCTGTTGAACAGGGCTGACATTCTTTCAAGAGTCTCTGCAGAAACCGGATGTTCGACAATGACAATGGCATTGTCCACATCACCTCCCTTGATCAGATTGTTGGAGAAAAGATATTCGATTTCGTGGAAAAATACAAAGGTACGGCAAACTCCGATTTCCTTGGCATAATCCACATCCATATCCCAGTGGGCCGTCTGCACACCCAACACATTGGAGTGAAAATCAACCGTAATGTCAAAAACAGGATGGTCCGCCGGTTCAATCCTGACCCAGGACCCCGTCTTCTCATCCTTGATTTCCAATGCCTTGTCTATATTTATAAATTTCCTTTCCGCTTCAAGTTCCTTCGAATTCCCTTCAAATGCCCTGATGTAACAACTTGAGCTTCCATCAAGAATAGGGACTTCCACATTATTGATTTCTATAATGGCATTGTCAATTCCCAGCCCGAACAAGGCGGACATGAGATGTTCAATGGTCGTGACAGACACTTCTCCAGAAGAAATAGTGGTACTTCTGGCCGTGGAAGTGACATTCTCTGCTACAGCACGGATAAAGGCACCAGGACCGAGGTCCGTACGATGGAAGACGATTCCTGAATTTGCAGGAGCAGGAAGCACCTTCATCCGGGATACCCGACCTGTATGAAGGCCTTTGCCTTCAAAACTACAAGCGCTTATTAATGTTCTTTGTTGCATGAATTGCAATATATTCGTTATTTTGGGTTTGCAAATATAGCGAAAATGGCGAAAATATACAATATTTCACCTCAAGAAACAATATCCCTCAAGGACCGGATATTGATAAATGTTACTTGGACCGGTTGCCTTGAGCCTTGAAATGGGCATAACTTCTGAAATAGTCGCGTATCGGCAAACCAGGAGTTCCCATCAGCACTTTACCGGATTCCTTGATGTCACTCATGATGCCACACTGAGCAGCTAGAGTGGTCTTGTCTGCAATATGGAGATGACCGGCGATACCTACCTGGCCAGCTATAATACAATTCTTTCCTATCTTGGTTGAACCGGCGATACCACATTGAGCGGCCATCACGGTGTTCTCACCGATTTCCACATTGTGAGCAATCTGACAAAGATTGTCAATCTTCACGCCGTCGCCAATGATTGTGGATTCCATTTCTGAACGGTCAATGGTCGTGCAGGCACCGATTTCCACATTGTCGCCAACAATGACATTGCCGATATGTTCAATCTTCTCCCAAGTACCATCCTTCTGAGGAGCATTGCCGAAACCGTCCGATCCGATGACAGCATTGGAATGGATAATGACGTTATCTCCAATGATGGTACCGGCATAGATGCTGACACCCGGATAAATAATGCAATATTTTCCGATCTTGACATCATCGGCAACCGTGACATTTTCATAGATTTTAGTGTAGTCGCCGATTTCAGAACGGCGGCCGACATAAGAATGTTCCCCCAAATAGACCTTCTTGCCAATCTTGGACGTCCACCTACGGATAGAGCCGGCTCCTCTGTAACTGCGGTAAGTACGTTTCTGTACAGTGACATATTTGAGAAGATCTGCTATGGCAGTATACGGATCAGCTACTCTGATCATGGTCGGGGTCACATCTGCGGAAGGCTTGAAATCATCCTTGACAAGCAGGATGGATGCCTTGCAGGTATAGACATATTCTTCATATTTTGGATTGGCAAAAAAACAGAGCTTGCCGGGTTTGCCATGTTCAATCTTCGCAAAACCAGTCGCAGTTGCCTCCGGATTGCCATCCACTGTTCCATTCAGGACCTTAGCCAGTTGTCTAGCTGAAAATTCCATAATAATATTCCTTATTGTTTAACTTTTACAAAGTAAGCACTTTTCTATGAATTATTGAAGTCAAATAAACATATTCTCAACTATATACCGCGATTTTTTTTATTTACGCAAAATATTCTTATCTTTGCAAGTGTTAGAGTGATAGGGGAGCAGGGTCTTCCCTATCTTTCATATAGATACGTCACATATATGCAAGCATCTGCTATCAGAAAAGAAATTCAGGACATCATCACACAGAGAGGATGTTTCATTGTAGATGTCACCGTCAGTGCAGACAACGACATCGTCCTCAGCATGGAATCAGAAGAAGGTATTGTGGAAATGGATGACTGCGTCGCAGTCAATGACGCATTTCTGGAAATTTTTGACAGGGACCAGGAAGATTATTCCCTGACCGTCACATCTGCCGGATTGGACCAGCCGTTCAAGGTGTTGAAACAATACACCAAGGCCATCGGCTCCGAAGTGGAAGTTCTGGTCAAGGGCGGCAAGAAGTTGATTGGCATCTTGGAAAATGCTGATGAAAATGGCATTTCCTTAAGGTACAGCGCGAAAGAAACGGTAGAAGGAAAAAAGAAAAAGGAAATGGTAGAGCATTTGGACTCTTTCACTTTCGAGGAAATCAATGCGGTCACCCCGCATATCGTATTTGAATAAAAATAAAACAAATAAAAATGGATTCAGAGAAAATTGATCTTAAAACAGCTTTCGCATCTTTCAAAGATGAGAAAGAGATTGACAGGCCCATCATGATGGGTGTACTCAGAGATGTGTTCATGACCCAGCTCGCCAAGACATTCGGTTCCGCAGACAATTTCGACGTGATCATCAATGTTGACAAGGGAGATTGCGAAATCTACCAGAACCTTGAAGTCGTGGAAGAGGTGGAAAATCCGAACACCCAGATTTCATTGGAGCAACTGGCCGCACAAGGCGACGATGACTACGAAATCGGAGAAACCTTCACCAAGAAGGTGGAACTCAAAGATTTCGGAAGACGTGGCATCCTGAATATCCGCCAGAATCTTCAGGGGCGTATCATGGATATTGAGAAAGCCAATCTATACAACAAGTACAAGGAAAAGATCGGTGAAATCTTTACAGGTGAAGTTTACCAGACCTGGGCCAAGGAAGTCCTTATTCTGGACGAGGAAGGCAACGAACTGAGACTGCCTAAATCAGAACAGATTCCAGGCGAGCATTTCAAGAAGAACGATACAGTAAAGGCAATCATCAAGAATGTGGAGATGAAGAACAATACCACTCCTTACATTGTCCTTTCCAGAACTTCCAACGAGTTCCTTGTAAAGCTGTTCGAGCAAGAAGTGCCTGAAATCTACGACGGTCTCATCACCATCAAGAAAGTGGTCCGCATCCCAGGTGAAAGAGCCAAAGTTGCTGTTGAGTCCTATGACGACAGGATTGATCCGATCGGAGCTTGTATCGGTGTCAAAGGTTCCCGTATCATCGGCATCGTTCGTGAACTGAGAAACGAGAACATTGACGTTCTCCAGTGGACCAACAACACTTCCCTCCTCATCCAAAGAGCTTTGAATCCGGCAGAGATTTCCAGCATCATCTTGGGCAACGAAGAAGACAAGATCAAGGTTTACATGAAACCTGAAGAAGTGAAGAAAGGTATCGGTAAAGGCGGCTGCAACATCAAGTTGGCCAGCCTTCTCGTAGGCCGTGAGATTGAGGTCTGGAGAGATATCCCGAAGAGCACTGAAAATGTGGCCGGCGAAGAGGAAGAGGATGTGCTGCTGAGCGAGTTCAGCAACGAAATCGATGATTGGATCATCGAGAAGCTGCAGAGCATCGGATGCGACACCGCCAAGAGCGTTCTGGCACTTTCTCCTGAAGATATCGCTGTCAGAGCGGATCTGGAAGACGAGACTGTAGCAGAAGTCCGCCGAATTCTCAAATCTGAATTTGAGGACTAATTATTATTTGGAATATTAACATAAAGGGGTATTTATGGCAGAAATAAGATTAAATAAATTAACAAGACAATACAATATAGGACTTCAGACCTTGGTTGATTTTCTTAACGAGAAAGGGGCTGGCATTGAAGATGTCAATCCAAACCTGAAGGTATCTGACCAGTACCTTCCTGCAATTGAAAAGAAGTTCGGTGACGACCTCAAGGCAAAGCAGGAAGCAGCCAAAGTGGATATCAAAATGAAGGAAATCATTGAGAAGAGCAGCAAGCATCAGAACGAAGAAGAAGAGGACCCGACCAATGAGACCATCATCAAGAACGTCGGTCTGTCATCCAACCTTCCTGAAAAAGAGGAGAAGGCTGAACCCGCTCCTATAGAACAGCCTCAGGAAAAACCTGCAGTGCCAGACGTTGCAGAAGAACCGGCTCCTGCACCTCAACCAGAAGCGACCGCAACCGTCATGGTAGAGCCAGTCGCTGAAATGACAAATGCTGTTGAGCCTGCTTCAGATGCACCAGTACCTGCCAGCGAGCCTAAAATGGAATCCATACAGGCAGAACCAGTCAAAAAAGAAATTCCTGCTCCAATTGCTGAAAAAGTAGAAGAACAGACCCCTGCCATGGAAGAAAAGAATGAAGCTGCTCCACAGGTGGAGGAAAAAGAGCACAAAGAAGCTGAAATACAAGACACAGACGCCCCTACCCCAGCGTCCAAAAATCACAAGAAGCAAATGAAGAATGCTCTAAAAGAAACAAAACAGAACAATGAGTTCAACCCTTATGAGGACAAAGCCAAACTCAAGGCAGAGCACAAATTAAAAAAGGCCGCTTCCGCCAAGACAGAAGAAGAGGACGAACACACTGGTCTGAAAATTGTCGGCAAAGTAGATCTATCCCAATTCGAACCTAAAAAGAGCAAGAACAAGAAGAGAGAGCGCATCAACCGAAACAGCCAGAAAGTGGACATCAACAAGGTGGATGCAGACGACAAGAAGAACGGCAATTCCAAGAAAAACAAAGACAGCCGCGAAAACAGGAACAACAACGAAAGAAATGCTCAGAATGCGAACAGGGGCAGAAGGAGAAACAGGAATGAGAAATTCAAACCTGCCATGACAGAGGCCGAGGAGGAGGAGCTGCAGAAGGAAATCCAGAAACAGGTGAAAGAGACGTATGCCCGCATGAATGACAACAAAAAGAGCAACTTCGGTGCAAAATATAGAAAGGAGAAACGTGAACTCGCTTCCCAGAAAATGCAGGAGGAGCTCCAGAAAGAGAATGCGGAGAAGAAAGTCCTGAAAGTGACTGAATTCGTGACTGTCAATGATCTGGCTGTCTTGATGAACAACACTCCTGTGAACAAGGTAATCGGTGCCTGTCTGAATCTGGGTCTGATGGTTTCCATCAACCAGAGACTGGATGCTGAAGCTTTGGTTCTCGTAGCGGAAGAATTCGGCTACAAGGTAGACTTCGTCACAGCGGAACTGACCCAAGAAATCAATCAGGAAAACGAGGAAATCGACAACGAAGAGGATCTCGTATCAAGACCGCCGATCGTGACCGTCATGGGACATGTTGACCACGGTAAAACTTCTCTCCTTGACCATATCAGAAATGCCAACGTGATTGCCGGCGAGGCCGGTGGCATCACCCAGCATATCGGTGCCTACAATGTGGTCCTGAAGAACGGAAGCAGAATCACCTTCCTGGATACTCCTGGTCATGAGGCCTTTACTGCCATGCGTGCGAGAGGCGCCCAGCTGACTGACTTGGCCATCATCATCATCGCTGCGGATGATGCCGTAATGCCACAGACCATCGAGGCCATCAACCACGCCCAAGCGGCAAATGTCCCTATGGTGTTTGCCATCAACAAGATTGACAAGCCAGGCGCCCATCCTGAGAAAATCTACCAGCAGCTGTCACAGATGAACATCCTGACAGAGGCTTGGGGCGGAAAATATCAGTGCCAGGAAATTTCTGCAAAGCAGGGGCTCAATGTGGACAAGCTGCTTGACAAAGTTCTGCTGGAAACAGAAATGATGGATCTGAAGGCCAATCCCAAGAAATTGGGAACCGGTGCCGTCATCGAGTCTTCTCTGGACAAGGGCAGAGGTTATCTGGCCACCATCCTGGTCCAGAACGGAACCGTACACAAGGGAGACATGATGCTTTGCGGCAGCTACTACGGCAGAATCAAAGCCATGATGAACGAACGTGGACAGAATGTCGATGAAGCAGGTCCTTCCACACCAGTTTCCATCCTCGGTCTGAACGGTGCGCCAAGTGCAGGCGAGAAGTTCAATATCATGACCGATGAAAAAGAGGCCAAGTCCATTGCCAACAAACGTGAGCAGTTGCTCCGTATCCAGGGCATCAAGACCCAGAAGCACATGACTCTCGAAGAAATCGGACGTCGTATCGCCATCGGCAACTTCAAGGAACTCAACATCATTGTCAAAGGTGATGTGGACGGTTCTGTCGAGGCCTTGTCTGACTCACTGATCAAACTTTCTACAGAAGAGATCCATGTGAATGTCATCCACAAGGCTGTCGGTGCCATTTCTGAATCCGATGTCATGTTGGCGACCGCTTCTGATGCCGTCATCATCGGCTTCCAGGTACGTCCTTCCGCTGAAGCACGTAACATGGCTGAGAAAGAGGGTATCGAAATCCGACTCTACTCCATCATCTACGATGCCATCAATGAAGTTACTGACGGTATCGAGGGTATGCTGGAACCAGAGAAGAAAGAAGAGGTTACCGCAACCGCCTATGTCAAGCAGACCTTCAAGATTTCCAAGGTGGGAACCATTGCAGGCTGTCTGATCAAGGAAGGAAAGATGGTCAAAAATGCGAAAGTACGTCTGATCAGAGACGGTATCGTAGTCTACACCGGCCAGCTTTCTTCTCTCAAACGTGGCAAAGACGATGCCAAGGAGGTCACTTCCGGAATGGAGTGCGGTCTGGGCATCGAAAATTACAACGATATCAAGGACGGGGATGTAATTGAAGCATTTAACATCGTAGAAATCAAAAGGACATTGTAAGAGGTTTCCACCTTTTCATGATATGGAAATCGGGTCAATGTAACTACATTGACCCGATTTCTTATTATATTCGCACTATCTTTGGTTAGATATTAATTTCAAAATACTGATACTTGACTATGGCTAGTATTTCATCAAAAGCTCAGCAGATGCCGGCATCTGCCATCAGAAAACTCGTTCCACTTGCTGATTCGGCAAAAAAGGAAGGAGTCAAAGTATACCACCTCAACATCGGACAACCGGACATCACTTCCCCCAACTGCTGCATGGAAGCCGTCAGAAATCTGAAGATGCGAAATGTTTCCTATACCAATTCTGCAGGATTGATGGAATTACGTGAAGGACTTGTCAACAAATACTACAAGAAAATCGGAATAAACATCAAAGTTCCAGAACTACTGGTAACTGTAGCAGGTAGTGAAAGCGTCCTTATGTCATTGGAAATCACCTGCAATGCCGGTGATGAAGTCATTGTGTTGGAGCCTTTCTATACCAACTACAACACCTTCGCCTTTTTGAATGAAATTACCTTAAAAGCTATCTCGACAGACATCAGGAATGGTTTTCAAATCCCCCCAATGGAAGAATTCGAAAAGGCGATCACCCCAAAGACCAAGGCAATCTTGATTTGTAATCCAGGCAATCCAACCGGCACCCTTTATTCCAGAGAAAGTATGCTCGCACTCGGAGAAATTGCCCGGAAACATGACCTGTTTTTGATTTCTGACGAAGTTTATCGCGAATTCTGCTATACAGATGAACCTTATTTCTCAGCCATGAACATTCCGGATTTGGATCAGAATGTCATCTTAGTCGATTCTGTTTCCAAGCGATACAATCTGTGTGGCGCACGTATCGGTTGCATTGTCTCACATAATAAAGAAGTAATGACTGCCGCCATGAAATATGCACAAGCTCGACTGTGTCCACCAGTTCTTGGCCAATATGCAGCAATTGGAGCTTTGGATACCCCTCAAGAATATTTCACGACAGTAAAAGAAGAATATATCAAGAGGAGAGACTATATGATTCAGCGTCTCAATCAAATGGAAGGCGTGTTCACACCACTTCCTATGGGTGCCTTCTACACCATTGCAGAGTTGCCTGTCGATGATACTGAAAAATTTGCCCGCTGGATGCTCGAACATTTCCGTATCAACAACGAAACGACGATGGTCACGCCTGCCGCTTCCTTCTACAAGACTCCGTGGAAGGGAAAGAATCATGCAAGAATTGCATATGTTCTGGAAATTCCAGAACTGGAAAAAGCTCTGGACATTCTTGAAGCTGGTTTGAAGGCCTATCCAGGAAGAACCCTCCAATCGCATACATAAAAAAA
>RCNI01000129.1_pt1 | contig 48400 bp, 47 predicted proteins | sample 2041151 | NCBI WGS metagenome assembly RCNI01 (sample SAMN09708214, study PRJNA481090) | feces metagenome | isolation source: feces | place: Antarctica: Albino Rookery
CATTAACCCATGCCCAATCACTATTTGTATCAGAATCCACTGCACTTAAAGGTCCAAACTGCATTTCATAATCTTCTGTTGCTTCAATATATTTCTTCCTCGTCTCATCATAAAACAAAAGTGCAGCTTTATTTTCCGGATGTGTATCCAGAAAAAGGCCTGTATCCGTTAATGCAAACCCATACATCTGCACTTTTCTCATCGCTTCACTCTTTGTCATCTTTCCATACCTCCTTTATAGGCAGTAAACGGAAGATCAAGTTCTTCAAATATCGTTCCTCTGCTCAGTCCTTTTTCATAATCATATATTTTTCTCCATTCCTGCCACATAACATATGCCATTGCAAGGGAAAGATTTTTATGAGGATTTTCTTTTGTTTCAGCCTGCTGATTTTTAACTTCCGAAGATACATTTACTTCCATAGTATCTTCAGCATCCAAATCAGCGAAATTAATTGGCATTCCAATATATGGTTCCTGTTTAATCAAAGTAAAACCCCTTTCATAGTAAGTTGCTTTATACTATACTATGAAAAGGGTTCCCTGCATGTGACACATTATCATACTTTTATTTTTTTTCTTCGTTTATTTCCTGTAAAATCTTTTTGCAGGCAAGAATCTGTGCATATCCTGAAACTGCCATTCTTAAAGCCTGCTGAACAAGTTCCTCTTCTCCCGCCTCACAATCAATGCTTTCCGCTACTATTTCATATACGTTCCCAATCAGTTCCTTATATCCTTCATAAAATTCTTCAATTCCCTGATTTTCCATCTCCTTATTTAAAAGTATTCCGGTTTCATTAACCGTAAGCACCTGCTTAAGTAAACAAATAGCAGTAAGATATCCGATATGTTCACGATCATATCTTTTACCTTTAGCACGGGGTAAAAGGCCGTTCTTTATGTAATTATTAATCATAGCAGAAGTAAGTGTTTCATCACCATCCAGATCAAGTCCAAGATGCTGCCGTTGCATATAGCTGATTACCTGATCCATATATAAATCAATATCCGGAATATTGTTCCAGTCTTCCGGTCTTACTGTTGCCATTTTATCTTTAAATTCTCTAAGTTTATCCATATTTTATCCTCAACTTCGTATATTACTGATATTATAATCCATATTCCCTGCTTTTTCAATTGAGTTGTTCCAGAGACTTAAACTTATATCCTTTTTCCTTCCAGCATTTAATAAATTCCTGCAAGTATTTCCCATTGGTCTTTGAAGTTGAATGAAGTAGTACAACTGCTCCATTATGTGTTCTTGACATAAGTTTTTCCAGTGCTTCTTCTCTCGTCGGCTGTTTATCTTCATACCAGTCAACATATGCAAGGCTCCATAGAACTGTCTTATATCCGTTCTTTTTTGCAAGTTCAAGATTTGTTCGGTTAAACTTTCCCATAGGCGGTCTATAGAACTTTTTCATTTCTTTGCCGGTTGCTTCCTCATAAAGAGATTCAACTTCCTCCAATTCTCCTTTAAACTCTTCTTCACTTTTGGTTGTCATATCCGGATGATGCATCGTGTGATTCCCAACTATGTGTCCCTCTTTCTCCATTCTTTTCACCATTTCAGGATTTTCTTTTATATACGTTCCCACGCAGAAAAAAGCTGCCGGAACTTTTTCTCTTTTAAGAGCATCCAGAATACTCTCCGTATTTCCGTTTTCAAATCCTGCATCAAAGGTTAGGTAAATGGTCTTTTCTTCCGGATTTCCACAATAGTAAGCATCATATTTTTTGAGTTCTTCCCTTCCTGCATTGCCTACAGGTGCTTCTCCCTCCTTTTGAAAAGAAAGACCCCAGTTTGTACATTCATGTTCCGGAATTGTCGCATTTGCTTTAATTTCATTGCCTGCATTAAACAATCCATTAGGCGCTGACATTCGAAGCATTCCCATGCCTCCAAGAACAAGTGCCGCGGTTAGAATTCCTGCACCTGCACTTTTCAATACTTTTTTATTCACATCAATATACATACTAAAAGATATGCTGTATATAAGTATTTATGATATAAATCATATTTTCCCTAAATAGAAAAAAGCATGCCGTAGCATGCTTAATTTCCATAGAATTACAATATTATTCTTTATAGCGCGTCTGTTTCTGTTTCTTCATCTTCTAATGACTTATTCTCGTCTGCAGTTTTCACGTCTATATCTATTTCAGTTTCCACAAAATTATCTTTCTGTGCATCCGGTATTTCTTCTGTTTCTCCTTTATTTCCCTCTATCTGCATCTTTTCTTTTTCAGGTTTTCTGATTAGCAGATAAAATAATGCGGCTATTATTCCTCCTACAAGTGGAGCAACAACAAAAAGCCATGTCTGAACCATTGCTTCCCCACCCTGTAAAATTCCTGTACCCAGAGATCTCGCCGGATTAACAGATGTTCCTGTAAAAGCTGCACCGAAAATATGTACTCCAACAAGTGAAAGCGCAATGCCGAATCCGGATTTCAGACCTTTTTCATCTTTCTCTGTACTACTCAGAAATACAGATACAACAATAAAAGTCATGATAACTTCTACAACAAAGGCTACAGCTGCTGTAGTACCAAATACGCTACCCATTCCATAAGCATTTGCATAAAACGCCACTCTTCCGCCTAAAATAGGAATCATCAAAGTTGCTCCGATAAATCCTCCAATAAACTGAGCAATCGCATAGCCGATAAAATCTTTTATCGTCATACGTTTTGCTATAAGCATACCCAGAGATACTGCAGGATTAATGTGACATCCTGACACGGAACCGATAATAAACCACATTGATAAGTAAGCAAGTCCAAATACCATAGCGATGGTTAATGTTGAAAATGCCAGTGGTAATCTCATACCCACTGCGTTTAATAACACATTCATAACGACAGCACTTCCACATCCCAGCAGAACAAAAAGCGCTGTTCCTATACATTCTGAAATATATTTCTTCATATTGCCTCCCTGATAATATATTAAAATTACATTTTTAGTATATCATTTAATTATGGTGATTCTGTAAAAAAATGCTTTTTAAATTAAATCTTTGATAACTTCTCCACCTATAAGTAATCCTGCAACAGAAGGAACGAAACTTATACTTCCCGGCGTACGTTCTCCTGTTTTTACCGGTTCTTCCTTTGAAAACAATACCTTTACATCTTTGATTGCACGTTTCCTAAGTTCTTTTCTGACTACTTTTGCAAGAGGACATACACTTGTTTTGCTAATATCTTCAATTTCAAAAGCTCCAGGATTCAGCTTATTTCCGGTACCCATACACGATATTACTTTCGTTCCCGCTTTTTTCGCCCTCTCAATAATGTCAATTTTTGCGGCTACAGTATCTATTGCATCTACAACATAGTCATATTCCTCAAAAGTAAATTTCTTTATCACTTCTTCATCTTCAGGTAAATAGAAACATTCAAAAGACTTTACTTTGCACTTTGGATTGATTGCGTGAATTCTTTCCTCCATAACTTTCACTTTTGATTTACCTAAGGTATCGTATGTCGCGATAATCTGACGATTTATATTACTTTCCGAAACAGTATCGTTGTCAACAATGTGAAGTTCTCCCACACCTGCTCGTGCAAGCGATTCAACAACATATCCTCCTACACCGCCAACTCCGAATATCAAAACCTTAGCTTTATTTAACTTTTCTATACCATCACTGCCAATCAGCATTTCCGTTCTTTCACTTATACTCATATTCTCATATCTCCAATAATACTGTAAATAATATCTGCACTGTATCCTTTGCTGTTAAGATTTCTTGCTATACGTCCAAGTATTTTTTCAGGAATTTTCTCTCCATCTTTAATCTCGCATCGGTTTAGGATTTTCCTGCATTCTGCCATGGCTCTTGCCCTTTCGTCTGTATCTCCCTCGTACTCCTCATATGCAATATCAATTACAGACTGATCTACCCCTTTTGTTCTTAATTCATAAAAGGCTCTGCTTTTTGATTTTCCTTTACCAAAAGCATAGAAAAAATATTCCTGGCAGAAACGCTCATCATTAAGATATCCATAATCCAGAAACTCTGTAATCAACTGATCTATCTCGTCATCTGCAAACTCTTTTTTTAGAAGATAGTCTTTCAACTCTTTACATGTTCTACTTCCTGTAGAAAGTCTACTTGCTGCAACATCATAAATATTCATATTAACGCCCTCATTTCCGGTTCTATTTCAGATTTACTGCATATCGCACACTTAATTTCATCTGAAATAAAAATATCTTTAAAATAGAATATCTCGCTGTTAAATTTTACCTTTTCTATTAACTCGGTATTCTCTGATACTAACTCCGGTATAGGTGCAAAGATACCATTTCCGGTGCATTTTGCAAAGGCTTCTCTTCTAACCCAGAGGTCAAAGAAACCACTGATTCCCCATAGGTCAACATAATGTTTTTCCTTTTCTGTATAAAATCTGTCGGCTAGTTTCTCATAATCACATTCTTTTATAATCTGAACGTCAAGTCCACAAACTGACTGGCTGAACATACACATCCAAAGTGCTCCGCTGTGTGACAATGAAAATTCAAAAGGACGCGTCTTAAAATATGGTTTTCCCTGATCCGGTCTTATTATATCCTCGTCAGCTAAAGTTTCATCCATACCAAGTTCATTAAGATAAGCTTTCGCGGACTTCTTTATCAGTTTATTTCCTTTTATTCCTTTTTCAAAATAACCATCATATATATATATCTGCTCCATTGTTTCCCCTTATCAAAAAACGGATGCATGAAGCATCCGCTGTTTACTATTTTTGATTTTTCTTTTTTTCCAAACGGTCTAAAACACTCTGATATCCATCAGCACCGTAAACAAGGCATTTATTGATTCTGCTGATTGTTGCTGTGGATGCATTGGTTTTTTCTTCAATTTCATTATATGTCTTTTTTTCAGAAAGAAGTTTTGCCACTTGTAATCGTTGTGCAATTGCGTGAATCTCATTAATCGTGCACACATCTTCAAAGAAACGATAACAATCTTCTCTATTTTCTAAAGTTAAGACAGCATCAAAAAATTCATCAATATCTTCTCTTTGGAATTTTGATTTATACGTCATTCTGGCAAAATCCTCCTTTGTATCCATAATTCTATCGATATAATTTTATCACTTCTACGCGTTAAAGTCAAGCAACATTATTTCAGAATAAAGGATGTCTTCCAAAGTTATTGTTTTAGTATTTCCAATGCTTTTTCAAGTTGTACATCAGTAGTTGCATCTGCAGGCAACTCAATACTTACATCAGGTTTTATTCCGACCTTGTGAATCTTATGATTATTTGGTGAGAAGTACTGCATAATTGTAAGCTTCAAAGCAGAATCATCAGTCATCTTCATTGTATTCTGAATAATCCCCTTACCAAAAGTTGTAGTGCCGATAATCTTTCCGGTTTTATTGTCCTTAATTGCTCCTGCCAGAATTTCTGAAGAGCTTGCAGTATTCTCATTTACCAATACAACATATTTCAATTTGGTGCATTTTCCATCAGAATTATAAAACTTCTTTTTACCTTTATTGTCTTCAGTATGCGTTATTGTTCCCTCCGGCAGTAACATATCTGCAATATCGATACCTGCATCAACAAGTCCTCCCGGATTGTTCCTTAAATCAATAACAATACCACTCATACCTTTTGATTCAAAAGCTGATAATTCCGTTTTAAACTGTTCTGCTGTATTTGTTTCAAAAGATGAAATTCTTATATATCCATATTTATCATCCAAAGACTTCGCAAAAACAGAAGCTTCTTCTACCACTGCGCGAACAAGGGTTACCTCAGATGATTTTCCTGCTCTCTCATAAGTTACCTTAACTGAAGTGCCCTCTTTTCCACGAAGTACTTTACTTACTTCATCTGATGTTTTATAGGATTTGCCATCCACTTTGCATATGATATCACCAGGCTTTAATCCTGCTGTTTCTGCAGGTCCATCTTTAATCAGGCTGATAATTTCGTGTTGACCTTTATCATTAGTTGAAAAAACAATACCCACACCGGTAAATGTACCTGTAACATAATTTATCCATTCAGCATATTCTTCAGCTGTCATATATGAGGAATACTCATCTCCCAAGCTGTCTAACAACGCCTTGTAAATCGCTTCCATTTGCTGTTTTTCATCAGTTTTCCAAAGAAATGACTCATTTACCTGATTCTGAATCAGATACAATTTGGCATATCTTTCCGCAATATCCTGCATCTGTGTGTATTCGGATTTTTTTACAATTGTCATATCCCGCATATCCGAATAAACATATATTCCTGCAAATGTAAGCATTGATGATGCAAGGATTACAACGATGATTAATACACTTAATTTCTTTTTTTCCATTTTTATCATAAATCCACCCTGTCTGTTATACCATTTACAATAAATTGTAAAGATGACTGTCCATTAAACTCATTAATTTCCAATACACCAATTATACTAATTTTCTCTCCCCTTTGCAATATTTCATAATATGCATCATTTCCACGGAATAGAATACAGTTAATTCTGTTTCCGTTATTCAGGATTCCGGCAAACTTTATTCTCTGTTCATACCGATTTACATACCTGGGTACAACTTCCAGGGAAAAGGCAGGATATGCATTTTCACACCCGAAGGGTTCCAGTCTTTTTAAATCCTGAACAAATTCATAACAGACGTCTTCTGCATCAAGAGCTTCATCTGCAACAAGTGTATTGCAGAAAATCCCGGGATTTTCTGCTGCCATGATATCTGTTGAACGATTTAAAGCTTCCTTTAGGTCATTTAGTTTCTCTTTTTTTATTGTAAAACCACATGCAGCTGAATGACCTCCAAAGCGTTCAAAAAAATCTTCGTTTTCCTTTAAGAGATGATACAAATTAATATCTTCTATACTTCTTCCTGTACCTTTTAAGCATCCGTCTTCTGTAGGGGTTGTAAGAATTGCAGGACGATAATATTCATCCTTTATTTTTCCTGCAACAATTCCTGTAATGCCTTCATGCGCATCTTCTAAATTAATTACTAAAAAATTATCTCTGATATCTTCATTTTCTATATAATTTTTACATTCGGAAAAAGTTTTTTCCTGAAGCTCTTTTCTTTCCGTATTCCATCTGACCATTTTATTAGCAATAGATTTAGCTTTATTCTCATCCTTTGCCGTCAGAAGTTTAACGCCATAAGATGCATCGGCAATACGTCCTGCAGCATTAAGGTGAGGTGCTATTTTAAAAGAAATATCCTGAGACATCACATTTTCTTTTTTCAGACCGATTGTATCAATTAGTTGATTTAATCCTGTTCTATCCCCAATATGAAGCATTCTAAGACCGTATTTAACAATAGTTCGATTCTCATCAAGAAGCGGTACGATATCAGCAATAGTTCCAATGGCAACAAGATCCAGAGTTCTGTTTACTACTGCTTTTTCAAGTCCCGTTACCTCTGCAATAGCCTGTGCCAGTTTAAAGGCCACACCTACACCTGCCAGATTCTTAAAAGGATAAGTACATCCAGGCTGTTTTGGATTAATTACAGGACAATTTGCGATTTTATCGGTTATGGTATGATGATCTGTTACAAGAATTTTAAGACCGATTTGTTTTGCGTATTCCACCTCATCACAGGAAACACTTCCGCAGTCAACAGTAACAACAAGAGATGCACCGTTTTCATAAATCTTCTTTAATGCGTTACAATTCAGCCCATAGCCCTCTTCAAATCGTGATGGGATATAATATGTAAGATTATCAGTTAAATGAAACAACACCTCAAGTAAAACCGAGGTGGAGGTAATACCATCTGCATCATAATCTCCGTATATGCAGATTTTTTCATCATTTTCAATTGCAGACAAGATTAAATCCACTCCTGCTTCCATATTAAGAAGCAGAAATGGATTATATGTTCTCTGTGGTTTATTTGACAGAAACTCTTTAATGTCTTCCTCTGTCTTTATTCCACGCTTTTTTATAAGGTTTAAAATTTTAGGTTGTATGTTCATTTTTCTCCTTTAGACTTAAAAGTATTTCATCGGGTCTACATAGTTACCAAATTCTCTGATTTCAAAATGTAAATGAGGACCTGTAGAAATACCTGTAGTCCCGGAACGGGCAATCACCTGTCCCTGTGTTACAGTCTGTCCCGGACTTACTAATAATTCATTATTATGTCCGTACAATGTACTTAATCCGCTACCATGGTCAATAACAACTGCATTTCCATAGCCACCATACCACTGAGCAATAATAACAGTTCCCGAAGCAGATGCATATACAGGAGAATTCATACCGCAACCAATATCAATACCGGTATGGCCTGACCATACACCTGTAACCGGATGAACTCTGAAACCGAACGGAGAAGTTACATATGTAGTCGTTGTAGGCCATAAGAACTGCCCTCCTGTAAATTCCATATCTGGTTTCTGTAAGCTTGTGATTTCACTACTGATACGCTTTGCATCCGCATCAAGGCTGTCAAGCTGCGCCTGAAGTTTTGCCTTACGTGACTTTAACTCTGCATTCTTTTCATCCGCTACGGCTTTTTTCTCTGAAATGCTTTCTTTTTCTTTTAACAGTACTGCCTGTTTTGCTTCAATTTCTTCATGTTGCGTTTTAAGTGTCGTAAGTGTCTTCTGATCATTCTTGTATATTCTCTGTATCATTTCCACATTACTCAGAAACTCAGAGAGACTACTTGATCCAAGTAAAACATCCAGATATCCTACAGAACCATTTTTGTACATAGTACGAAGTCTCTTATTGAGACCTTCTCTTTGATTTTCTATATCCTGCTTAATTTCCGTAATTTCTGCAAGAGTCTTATCAACCTGTGCCTGTTTTTCGTTAAGTTCAGACTGTATTTCATCTACTTCCTTCTGCTGAGCTTCTATACTTCCCATCAATGACTGCATATCATTTTTTACATCCTGTTTCTGCTGATTTACTGAATCCAGTTCGCTTTGCTTATCAGATACTGACTCAGCATAGGATAATGTGCTTAGTCCAAGAGTTGCAATCAAGAGGAATGTCAATATACATGCAAATACTTTATTCTTCATATTTTATCCTTTCTATGTCTGTTACATATTTATTACGCATAAACTATTTTTTGGATTTTTTGGTATCAAGAAATCTTCTCATTGATACGATGCTTCCACCTGCACCGATACTTATACCCATTGCCAGGAATATGCAAATCAGATTACCTGCAAGATATCCTGCCGGAACAAGCGGTGCGGATAAAATAGTCATAACCTGCAAACCAATGACTTTCTCTATCTGAGAATATATAAGGAAAGTGATTCCGGCAGATACAACCGAAGAAAAAATACCAATAATTATTCCTTCTGCAAGAAACGGTCCTCTGATAAACCAGTTTGTAGCTCCAATGTATTTCATAATAGAAATCTCTTTTGCACGGGCAAATACCGTAAGTTTAATCGTATTGGATACAACAACGACGGAAACCACAATAAGAAAAATCATAATAATTATAGCGGAAACCTGTAAGAAATTTGTTACCTTGGTAAGTTTATCTACCGTTTCCTGATAATACTTTACGTCTTCAACTCCATCCAGTTTCTGACTGTATTCCGTAATCTTTGATGCAGTTTCCATGGAATCTACAGTAATGAGAACGGAATCAGGAAGAGGATTTTCTCCTAAAGAATCAAGTAGATATCCACTTTCCCCCCATCTCTTTTTCAGGATATTCAATGCATCTTCTTTGGAACGATAACGCACTTCATCTACATTGTCAAGGATATTTAATTTATCTACGATAGCTTCTTTCTGCTCATTGGTAGTTCCATCAGCCAGAAAAATTTCTACCTGATCATAATCTTCCTTTACCATTTCTGTAAAAAGATTAAGATTTACTGTCACAACAAAGAAAAGCCCCAATATCAACATCATAGCTGTAATCGCAAATACTGATGCAATACTCATACCTTTATTTCGGCTAATTTGTTTTAATGCCTGCTTCAGATTATAGGAAATCCTGCTCATCGTCAAAAACCTCCTCTCTGCTATCTTCAGTTTCTGCAAATCCGTACTGTCCGAATTCATCTCTGACAATATTACCGGATTCAATAGCAACTACACGCTTATTCATTTTATCTACGATATCTTTTGCATGAGTAACCATTACAATCGTAGTTCCGCTTTTATTAATTTCATCAAGCAACTCCATAATTTCCGATGCAGTATCGGGGTCAAGATTGCCTGTAGGCTCGTCCGCAATAAGAAGTGTAGGATTATTAATAATCGCACGGGCAATAGCAACTCTCTGCTGCTCGCCTGCGGATAATTCATCAGGATACTTTTCAGCTTTATCTCCAATGCCCACAAGGGACAAAATCTGTGGTACTCTCTTTTTAATCTGCTTTCTATTGCAATGGAGAATTTCCATAGCAAAAGCTACATTTTCAAATACTGTCTTCTTTGGAAGCAGTCTGAAATCCTGAAAAACCATTCCTATTCTACGTCTGAGTTCAGGGACCTCTCTATTGCTTAAGCAAGTTACTTCTTTACCGTCTACAACAATACTACCTGAGTCAGCATTAATCTCCTTAAGTATAAGTTTAATAAAAGTAGACTTTCCTGCTCCGCTTGGGCCTACAAGGAATATAAAATCACCTTTTGCAATGTGAATACTTGCATTTTTCAGGCCTATATTACCATTGTATGTTTTCGTTACATTTGTAAACGTAATCATATTTGCTCCTTTTCTTTTCTCAAATTCTATTTTAGTATAACATTTTTCTACTTTTTTTTCTATAGTAAATCATTGCCAATTATGGCTTCCCCTGTGAAATTTGTGTGAACATTTCATCCAGCCTTTCTCTAATATAATGGTCTTCCCAGTAAAACTTCGAAGTGTATTCCAGTGCATAAATGTTTTGTACCGGCATCATTTCCAGCCATACAATTCTATCTGATTTAAGATAGCGCTTTACTTCTTTTTTGTCTACCCCGGCATTAGTTTTATTAATAAGCCACAGGATATCAGCCCCCTGTACTTCCATTCTTTTCAGATGTTGAAACCTTGAAACCTGGCTGATCAGCTTTGATGGCAAAGGATCCACCACGACGATAATTCTATCCATATCAAGTAAATAAGAATTCCAGTCATCATCTGCTTCGATATCATACACTCCAATTTCATTTCGCCCACATTGAATCAGCCGGTTACGTTTCTCATTATTAAGTGTTATTTCTTTTCTGCAGTTTTCCGGGGTAATAAGAATCCAGTTGATACCTTCTTCTATATTTTTGCATTTTTTTATAACCTCACCTCTGTCAATACACTCATATATATCAGTAAAATTACGATTAATAAAACGTCGGTCCATAGATACAGCATCATATATAAGAGCATTTGCTCTGCACGGCTCAGCACATTGAGTAAAAGTCAGATAATTTCCTTTCTCTGCAAAGAAAAAGGCCAGTGAAGTAGAAATCATTGTGGTTCCAACTTCCCGGCCTAATCCAGTAACGGCTATATCTTGTTTTGTTTTTGACAAATTATAGATTGTCTCTCTTGACATTGTGTCTTTTCTTCGAATAAATAGTCTCTTCATATCTTATCCTCTGTTTATTTTGTGTAAAATTATACCATTTTTGTCATTTATTTTCAACCTTCTTGTCTATATATTTTCCCCGCAATTCAATTTTATCCGGAAGACCTTTTAAATCAGTTTTTACAACAGCATATGGATAAGTCAGTACTTGTGCCATATTTGCCGGTTCAGCAGGATCTGCAAAATCAGCATAAACTATCAGCCAGTTTTTATCTTCTTTTGTCTCCATAGTGATTTTATCAATTTTAATTTCGTACCCAGAAGTAGGTTTTTCACCTCTTGTAGCGATAACATATACATTGTCTCCAACTTTGCAGGCAAGTGCTCTTTCCATGTTACGATATTCGGGAATGATATCCGCCTCAATTTCTCTGGGCAATGATTTTTCAGCGACTTCTTCAAATTTAACTCTTGTCTCACCTTTGTTTATTCCGAAAAAAATCACCAGTAACCCAAGAATAACAGCAGCAACTATAATTACAATTATTTCCTTTTTCATTTTTCCTCTTTCCTTTCACATATTAGTAAAAGGTATGAGTTTATTATAAAAAATATGCAAAAGAAAACCGCATCATGCAGATACTATTGTTTGCACAATGCGGTCAAATCACTATTTTAATAAATTTCTTTAACGGCTTCCATGATTTCAAGCCAGGTCATTCCATATTTTTCTTTCAGCTCATCAGGCTTTCCTGATTCACCATATGTATCCTGTTGTCCTACCATAGCAACCTTAACCGGAAATTCTCTGCTTACAACTTCAGCAACAGCACTTCCAAGACCTCCGATAACAGAATGTTCTTCTGCTGTGACAATGCCGCCGGTTTCTTTTGCTGCTTTAATGATTGCTTCTTCATCTAAAGGTTTAATTGTATGCATATCCAGAACCCTTACCTGAATACCATCCATAGCAAGTTTTTCAGCTGCTTCCATTGCCTCTGAAACCATAATTCCTGTTGCAATAATTGTTGCATCTTTACCATCACGCAACATATTAGCTTTTCCAATTCTGATATCTACTGTTTCATCATAGAAAACAGGAACCGATGCTCTTCCAAGACGTACATAAGCAGGTCCTTCTTTTTCAACCACCTGCTTAAGCAAAATCTTCGCACTGACTCCATCTGATGGATTAACAACCGTCATTCCCGGAATGGTTCTCATCAGCGCAAGATCTTCAAAAGTCTGATGACTTGCACCGTCTTCACCTACAGTAATCCCTGCATGTGTTGCACAAACTTTAACATTTGCACCTGTATATCCAATGGAGTTTCTTATAATTTCAAATGCTCTTCCTGATGCAAACATTGCAAATGTTGATGCGCATACAATCTTTCCTGAAAGAGCAAGTCCGGCTGCTACTCCATATAAATTCTGTTCTGCAATTCCAACATTAAAAAACCTTTCAGGATAAACTTTTGCAAATTCTTTTGTCTTTGTAGAACCGGATAAGTCTGCATCCATAACAACCAGATTAGGAATTTCTGCACCCATTTCAACTAATGCTTCCCCATATGCATTTCTTGTTGCCATTTTTTCTGCCATTACCATTCACCTCCAAGTTCTTCAACTGCCTGTTTTGCTTCTTCAAGGTTTGGAGCTTTTCCATGCCACCCTGCATTATCTTCCATGAAAGAAACGCCTTTACCCTTATGTGTTTTTGCAATGATTACTGTCGGTTTTCCTTTGCATTCACGTGCACTATCAAAAGCTTTGAATATTTCATCAAAATTATGGCCGTCAATTACCATAACATTCCATCCAAATGCAGCAAACTTCTCATCTACCGGTTTAACCGTCATAACATCATCATTTTTTCCATCAATCTGAAGACCATTCCAGTCCAGAATTGCACAAAGATTATCCAGTTTATAATGTGCAGCTGACATAGCAGCTTCCCAAACAAGACCTTCCTGGATTTCACCATCACCAAGAAGTGTATAAACTCTTCCGGGATTTCTATCCATTTTATTTGCCAAAGCCATTCCGACAGAAGCTGAAATACCCTGTCCTAATGAACCTGTTGACATTTCAATTCCCGGTACCTTATGCATATTAGGATGTCCCTGGAATTTGCTTCCTAACTTACGAAGAGACATCATATCCTCTACAGGATAATATCCCCTTTCCGCTAATGCTGCATACTGCACAGGAGCAGCATGTCCTTTTGATAAAATGAATTTATCTCTGTCAGCTTTTTTTGGATTTGCAGGATCGATATTCATTTCTTTGAAATATAATGCGGTAACAATATCTGCCGCTGAAAGTGATCCGCCGGAATGACCGGAACCGGCATTATGTACTGCACGAATTACATCAATTCTTATTTTTGTAGCAATTGCTTCAAATTGTTCTTTGTTCATCGTTGACCTCCCTATTTTATTGATGGGGAACCGGAAAATTCAGGTCCCCCATACACATTAAATACTGTGATTTTTTTTATCGGTAATTCCGAGACTTATGCTTAATGCCTGATTTACATCCGGCATCTGGCTTTCGCTCAGAGTTCCAATATGCTCTTTTAGTCTTTTTTTGTCAATTGTGCGAAGTTGTTCCATAAGCACAACCGAATCTTTACTAAGCCCGCCATCGGCAGCTTCCAATTCTACATGGGTTGGCAATTTTGCCTTTATCTGTGATGTTACAGCCGCAACTATAATTGTAGGGCTGTGTTTATTTCCTACGTCGTTTTGAACTACAAGTACTGGTCTGACTCCCCCCTGTTCAGAGCCGACAACCGGACTTAAATCAGCGAAAAAAAGATCTCCTTTTTTTACTATCAAGTCCAACACTCCTTGTCATATTTAGTCTGTAAGTTTCTTTAAGGCAAAAGGCACGTAGTCTGCAATGTTGCCTGCTGTAAGTCCATATTCTCCGTATGTCCGGGCTGCCAGATCACCTGCCATCCCGTGTACAAATACCCCGGTTTTCGCTGCATCGGAAGCCTTCATCCCCTGACCTGCAAAAGATGTAATAATACCCGTAAGTACATCTCCAGATCCTGCAGTAGCCATTCCCGGATTACCTGTAGTATTAATATATGCATCCCGATCCGAAACTGCAACAAGTGACTCGGACCCCTTAACTACAGCAGTACATCCATATTTATTTACAAGCATTTCGCCTATTTTTTCTTTTGTCTGTTGTCTAAGATTTACATTACCCAGTAATCTTTCCGCCTCACCAGTATGAGGTGTAAATATAAGCTCCGTATTTGTTCCTTTTATCAAACCTAAAAGTTCACTGTATTTTGCTATAGTATTGAGCCCGTCAGCATCTATGATTACTGTCTTTTTATATTTGGATAAAATTGTTTTCAGAATCTTTTTTGTCCTTCTGCTCACTCCCATTCCCGGGCCTATGGCTATGGCATCATAGCGCATAAGGTCTTTTTTAGTTCTGCGCCACGTCGTACAAATAAGTTCCGGCTGTGAAATCTGTATTACCGGAAAAATCTTTTTCTGTACACACAGATGAACAAGTCCGCTTCCGCTTTTTATTGCAGCTTTGCCTGAAAGGATTGCCGCTCCGGCCATTTCCCTCTTACCTGCAATAATCAGAATCCTGCCACAGTCACCTTTATGTACATCCTCCGGACGCTTTCTAATTACAGTATGGACATATTTTTCATTTATTAAACCCTGAATTTTCATTTATTCTCTTACCTTATCAAATATTAATGTGGAACGCGGGGTTTCATCGCTTTCATAGGTAAGATATAACTTACCCTCTGACTTGAATTTATATTTAATCTGTTCAATAATTTCCATAGTATCCCATGTTGGTGGGGGATTAAAGTTTTTGTTGGTATTACAACTCATAACAAGATAATCATTTTCCGGAACTGCTATTCCTCCTTCAAGCAATGATTCTCCTGTATCACCATCATACAGTCTGAAATTGCCATCTTCATCAATAATAAGTTTCATATAGCCTGTATAATTATCAGGATCATTAAGAGGATTCTCCTCACACTCCCATTCACCTACAAAGTTAACTACTCTTACCTTATTTAATTCATCATTCCCTGTAGTTTCCACATTACCAATGTTATCACATGCAGTAAAGAGAACCAGTATAGAAATAACAGTCAATATACCGCATAATTTTTTTCTCATACCTTACCCCGATCTGTACTAGATTCTAATTCCCAAGAAAATTGTTGCCATTGCAAAATAAATTGTGAGTGCCACCATATCTGAAACAGATGAAATCGCCGGATTTGCAATTAATGCCGGGTCTAATTTCATTTTCTTTACAATTAACGGAATCATACTGCCAAGAACCTTTGCAAACATTACAATGAATAGCATTGCACCGCATACGGTAAAGGCAACCATAGGTCCGTTATGATCAAGCCAGCAGACTCTTGCAAAATTCAGTGTGCTGAGTATTAACCCGATAAGGAATCCTATTCTCAGTTCTTTCCATAGAACTTTCATTGCATCTGACGTATCAACTTCATCTGTTGCAAGACCACGTATAATCAGTGTTGCTGCCTGAGATCCTGTATTTCCTCCTGTTCCCATAAGCATTGGCATATAAGATACAAGGCAGATCTTGGCTTCAAGTGCAACTTCAAATTTAGTAATAATCATGCCTGTAAATACATAGGCAATCATGAGAATAACCAGCCACGGAAGTCTGTTCAGTGTATGCTGAGTAACGGACATATCAAGATAACCTTTGTCTGAATCTTCCCAGTCGATAACACCATTCATTCTTTCGATATCTTCCGTAGCTTCTTCTTCCATAACATCCAGAATATCATCGACGGTAATGATTCCTACAAGTCTGTGTTCCTTGTCCACAACAGGAATAGCGAGAAAGCCATACTTCTTAAAATCGTCTGAAACATCTTCCTGATTTGTATATACTTCTTCATAAACATAATCGGTTCTCATTATATTCATGATTTTTTCATCATCATCACTGATAACCAGTGTGCTAAGAGAAACGATACCGATAAGCTTACGTCCACTATCCTTTACATAACAGGTATAAACTGTCTCTGCATCCATTCCTACTTCTTTAATATACTGAAGAGCCTCTCCTACAGTCCAGTCTTTACGAAGGCTGATATAATCAGGAGTCATCAGGCTGCCAGCGCAGTCATCAGGATAGTTAAGAAAAATATTAATTAATTTTCTCTCATTTTTCGGTGTTTTCTCTAAGATTTTATCTACTATATTAGCAGGTAATTCTTCCAATACGTCGATTTTATCGTCAAAGTCCATTTCCTGCATAATATAGCTGATTTCTTTATCTGTAATCATATTGACAATGTCAACCTGATTATCTGAAGGCAGCTCGGAAAAAACTTCTACAGAAACTGCTTTGGGCAGAAGTCTGAAGAGTATTACTGTCATTTCAAGATCAGTTTCTTCTGTAATATCTTCAATCATTTCTGCAATATCTACAGAATTATATTTTAATAATTCATCTCTTGCTCTAAAAAACTTTTTTTCATCTAAATAATTGAGGATTTTATCTACGGAAATTTCCATAAGATCCTCTGCATCCATTAGGTTTGGATCCATAATGCACATTCCTCTCTTTCATCATAAACTGTCTATGACTTGAGAAGGTACATTAAGAATCTACTTTTCAAGTAAAGACAGGCCATTTATATTCAAGTATAAAATTGTTCGTCGTTTCGGCTCAGGCGCGATATCCATATCTTTACTTTCCTTTCTTTAAATGTTATTATCATACAGAATATTATATCTCAAATTCATATATAATAGCAAGCCTTTTATAGTATATAAAGAGCTTAAAAGACTTTTATCTACTACTGTATTTTGTTTTAGAAGAAATACATATTTAATAATTCAGAAAAGGTTGACGATTATATTGCAAAGTGTTATATTGAACTTGACCGTAAAGTACTTTTTACGGTTAAACTCAAGAGTCATATTAAATAGAGAAAAGAGGAGATTAAAATGGCAGATTTAGTACAGAAGTACATTGACATTGCAAAGGAAAAAAATCCTGGCGAACCTGAATTCCTACAGACAGTAGAAGAAGTTTTAAGATCAATCGAACCTGTTCTGGAAGCACATCCGGAATATGTTGAAGCTGGCCTCATCGAAAGACTTATTGAACCGGAAAGAGGCATCGTATTCAGAGTTCCTTGGGTAGACGACAATGGTCAGGTACAGGTAAACAGAGGTTACAGATACGAATTTAACAGTGCACTCGGACCATATAAAGGTGGTTTAAGATTTGCTCCTAATGTTTACCCTGGAATCCTTAAATTCTTAGGTTTTGAACAGATTTTCAAGAACAGCTTAACAGGCCTTCCTATCGGTGGTGGTAAAGGCGGAGCTGACTTCGATCCTAATGGAAAATCAAACGGCGAAATTATGAGATTCTGCCAGTCCTACATTAATGAACTTTATAGACATATCGGACCTGACACAGACGTTCCTGCAGGAGACTTAGGTGTTGGCGGAAGAGAAATCGGTTATATGATGGGTCAGTACAAAAAATTAACAAACAGATATGACGGAACCTGGACAGGAAAAGGAACAAAAAATGGCGGTCTTGCAGGAAGAACTGAAGCTACAGGTTTCGGTATCGTATTCTTTGCAAGAGAAATGCTGAAACACTGTAACGAAGACCTTGCAGGTAAAGAAGTTGTTGTTTCCGGTTTCGGTAATGTTGCATGGGGAACAGTTACAAAGCTTAACGAATTAGGCGCTAAAGTAGTAACAATCTCCGGACCTGATGGATACATCTATGATCCAGATGGAGTTTCAGGCGAAAAAGTTGACTATATGTTAGATCTTAGAAATTCAGGAAAGAACATCTGCGCACCATATGCAGATAAATTCCCTGGTGCTACATTCCATGCTGGCGAAAAGCCTTGGGGAGTTAAAGCTGATCTTTACATTCCATGCGCTACTCAGAATGAAATTCGTATTGATGATGCAAAAGCAATGGTTGCTAATGGCTGTAAATATCTTTGCGAAGGTGCTAATATGCCTACTACAAACGAAGCTCTTGCTTACTTACAGGAAAACGGCGTTGTTATTGGACCATCAAAAGCTGCTAATGCCGGTGGTGTTGCCTGCTCCTGCTTAGAAATGAGCCAGAATGCACAGCATATCATGTTCTCCAAAGAAGATGTTTATGAACAGCTTGAAGGAATTATGGTTAACATTCATCACCTGGCTGCTGATGCATGTGAACGTTACGGCTTAGGCTATAACCTGTTAGCAGGTGCTAACATTGCAGGATTTGAAAGAGTTGCAGAAGCTATGATGCTTCAGGGTATAGTATAATAAAAATCCTACAATACAAATTAAGAAATTTAAGAGAAGTAATCGCTTTGATTACTTCTCTTTTGATTTTTACTCCTTAATGTGACTTTATCACAGAACTTTTTTCTTTGAAGTAGTATATTTAGTACATAAACAAGTGAACAATATACTAAAAAGTAAAGGAGATAAAAAAATGGCAAATATTTATACTAAGGAAAATTTTAAAGAAGAAGTTTTAGGATCTGACGTTCCTGTATTAGTTGATTTCTGGGCATCATGGTGTGGCCCTTGCAAAATGTTAGGACCTGTAATTGAAGAGATAAGCGAAGAAGCTGAAGGTTTCAAAGTCGGTAAAGTAAACGTTGATGAACAGCCTGAACTGGCAAGTGCATACAGCATTATGTCTATTCCGACAGTAATTCTTTTTAAAGACGGTCAGCCGGTAAAAATTTCTTCCGGAGTTAAACCTAAACAGGCATTTCTTGATATGCTGAAATAGTCATCCTGATTTTAAAGCAATATGACAAAAGCGCGATTTTCATTATTCGCGCTTTTTCTATTACTCTATTTCAAGAAGCATCTTTATTGCCTCGATATACCCTTCAAACCCTTTACCCATAACTGTACCAATACAGGCAGGTCTCACATAAGAAATCTGTCTGAAATCCTCACGCTTTGATACATCTGAAAGATGAACTTCTACAGCAGGAAGTCCCACAGCTTTTAAAGCATCTGCAATAGCAACGCTGGTGTGTGTATATGCCGCAGGATTTATTACAATACCGTCATAAACCTGATACACATTCTGTATTTCATCTACGATATCTCCTTCGTGGTTTGACTGGAAAAAAGAGACTTCTGTATTTAAAATTTCTGCTTCCCCTTCGATAAACTTCAGAAGATCAGAATAAGTTCCTTTTCCATAAATTTCCGGCTCCCTAACGCCAAGCATATTAAGGTTCGGTCCATTTATAACAAGAATTTTTTTCATTTTCCTTTCCTTTCTGTCCTGTCTTTATACCGCAGTGTAGCTTCCCAGATATCTGAATTCCTGACTTAGTTCCTGCAACTGACTGATTAAACGTATAAATTCTGCTGAATATACCTGACATTCTATATCAAAGTAAAACATAAACTGAAAATCTCTGTTAGGAATAGGTCTTGACTCCAACTTAGTGATATTAATGCCCAATGCATAAAATCTTGATAAAATATGATATAGTGAACCCGGTTTATGAGATAAAACCAGCATAAGGCTTGTTCTGTCCGCTCCAGGATAAATCTCCATTTTTTTACTGATACAGATAAATCTGGTATAATTATTCCCATTATCCTGCATTCCCTCTTCGAGACAGTTTAAGCCGTATAGCTCACCGCATATACAGGATGCAAGTGCTGCAACATCCTTTCTTCCCGAAGATGCAACCAGTTTTGCCGCTTCTGCAGTATTTTCACATACTGTAATTTTAATGTCATTAAATTCTTTTAAGTATTCTTCGCACTGCATAATTGCATGCTCATGAGAAAAAATTTCTTTTATGTCCTCTCTTTTTACCCCTACAGGAGCAAGTAAACTGTGATCTATCTTCATTCGTATACTTTTTACAATATGGAAATTATACTTCATCATTAAATCGTAAATCTGGTTTACTGAACCTGCCGTACTGTTTTCTAAAGGTAATACGCCATATTGACACAGACCTTTATCTATCGCAGCAAAAACTCCATTGAAATTTTTCATATACATTATTTTCGGCATTTTAAAGATTTTCTCACAGGCTTGCTGTGAATATGCTCCCGGCACACCCTGACATGCCACGATTGCTCTGTCAGAAAAAACTTCAGGTGTATCTTTCAATGCCTGGTGAATTTCTGATACCAATGACGATTCCTGACCCAGGATATTTCTCTGGTGATCTTTACTCATTTCCATAATCATATTGTATAGTAATCTCGTATATGAGATCATGTCTTCAGATGCCATATCAGTTATCGCCTCAAGTTTTTCTCCTTCACGAATTAAGTCTGATATAGGCAGATGATGCTTCTGTTTGTACTTACCAATTTTTTCTGCCACTCTCATACGCTCATCGAAATTTTTTATAATTTCTCTGTCTATCCTGTCAATTTCATCTCTATATTCTTTTAACTCATTCATTTCTATATCTCACCTTTCCCTGTTGCGGATAACCATAAATCATAAAGTGCTATAGCTGCAGCCGCCTCTACACATGGTATCGCTCTCGGAACAATGCACGGATCATGTCTTCCATGTATTGAAAGTTTTCGTTCTGTCTGTTCAGAGTAACTGATGCTGTCCTGTTCCTGTGCTATTGATGGTGTCGGTTTTATTGCTACTTTAAAAGTAACCGGCATTCCCGAACTGATTCCTCCAAGAATACCTCCGTGATAATTGGTCTTGGTTACAACCTTTCCATCCTGAATATAAAACTCATCATTATTTTTACTTCCTCTGACCCTGGCAGCATCAAAACCTGATCCGAATTCTATTCCCTTAACTGCCGGTATTGCAAAAACTGCCTGAGAAATTCGATTTTCTATACCATCGAACATAGGATCTCCAATTCCCACAGGAAGACCTGTGGCAACACAGGAAATAATTCCTCCTACTGAGTCCATATCCTTCATGGCACTTTCTATTTCCTCATAAAAGTTTTCTTTCTTACCTCCGATTTCTTCAATTTCAGCTCGGATAAGAATTTCTTTCTGTTCTAAAATCTGTTTACAGATTCCACCGGCTATGCATAAAGGAGCTGTAAGTCTTCCGGAAAAATGTCCGCCTCCACGAACATCTTCGTGAGCTCCATATTTCATATGTGCAGTAAAATCAGCATGTCCCGGTCTCGGACAATCTTTTAGTTCACTGTAGTCTTTTGAATGACAATCATTATTTCGTATTATAGCGGTTAACGGTGCACCGCAGGTAACATCTCCTACAACTCCACTTAAAACTTCTACTTTATCCGCTTCTTTTCTTTTTGTCGCATACCTGCTTTTCCCCGGTGCCCTTCGGTCAAGGAAATTCTGCAGTTGGTCAAAATCAATGGTAATTCCTGCAGGAAGTCCGTCTATTGTTACACCGATTGCCTCGGAATGAGATTGTCCGAAAATTGATATTTTAATATTATTTCCATAAATTGACGCCATTTCTACACCCTTTCTATATTCTGGTCAAGCTGTAATTTCTGTAAATCCTTAAAGAAATCCGGATACGATTTGTTAACCGCTTCTGTACCTGTAATTTCAACCTTTTCCTTACAAATTATTGAAGCTATTGCAGACATCATTGCAATTCTATGGTCCCCGAAAGACTGGACTTTTCCACCTTTTAACCCTTCTGTACCGTAAATAATAAGGCCATCGTCAAACTCGTCAACCTTTCCGCCTAAATTTCGAATCACTTCTGTAATACTGTGTAACCGGTCACTTTCTTTATGCCTTAATCTTCCTGCATTTACAATTTCCGTCTTTCCCGTTGCGCCTGCTGCAAGAACTGCAACAGCCGGAATCATATCCGGAATCTGTCCGGCATCGATTTTTATGCCTTTAAGATTTCCTTTGGATACACAAAGCAGATTTTCTTTAAACTCCACTTTTGCTCCAAACTGCCTGATTACCTCTGTAATTTTTTTATCTCCCTGTACTGAATCAGGATTTAGCCCTTTTATACCAATACCATCCTCTAAAAAGGCCCCGGCAATAAGCCAGAAAGCAGCATTAGACCAGTCACCTTCCACTTCATATGTTTCAGGACCCATATATTTCTGATTTCCGCTAATAAAAAATCCATTGGTTTTCTGCTCAATTTCAATTCCGAACTGAGACAGTGTATTTAACGTCATATGAATATAATCTATTGACTGTAATTCACCTTCTATAGTAATAGAACTGTCATTTGCAAGTAGCGGAAGAGCAAACAGAAGTCCACTGATATACTGGCTTGAAACATTTCCTGCAATAGTATAGACTCCGGAAACAAGTCTTCCCCTTACTTTAAATGGAACTTCACCCTGTCTGCTAAGTGAACAACCCTTCTTTATCATCTCTTCATAAAGCAGTGATAAAGGTCTGTCCGGAAGTCTTCCTTCAGGATAAAAATCCGCCGCATATCCAAGTGCTCCCATTATAGGTAAAAGAAAACGGAAAGTTGATCCGCTTTCTTTGCAATACATTTCTTTTCTACCCGCTTTCATTGCCTCAAGACAACTTATTGTAGCCTCAATATCTTGTGATGTAGTGTTAAAAATTACATTACATCGCTTCTCCGAAAGAGCTGCACAGATTAATGCTCTATGGGCATCTGATTTTGAAGCTATGGCATTAATTATCTTCATAAAATTTCTCCCAGTTTTTCTGTAGTTACTTTCTTTAAACTGCATTTTCCGATTTCTTCAGGGATTACAAGATTAATAATGTTTCCCTTTCTTTTTTTATCTGATAACATCATTTTGTACAATGTTTCATTTGACTGTTCTATTTTCGTATTAAATCCGTAGATTTCAAGCATATTTCTGATTTCTTCCACAACCTCACTGTTACACCATCCCTGAACTGCAGATATTTCCGCAATCCTCAGCATGCCTTTTGCTACTGCACTGCCATGACTGACTTCAAAATCTGTTGCCTTTTCTACGGCGTGGCCTACAGTATGACCATAGTTAAGTAACTGCCTTATTCCGTTATCAAACTCATCTTCCTCTACAAAAGATTTTTTAATTTCCATACATCTTGAAATTACATTATCAATATTTTCTGTTGTCCACTGTGGATTTTTTAATTTAACAAATAACTCTCTGTCTTTTATTATACCGTATTTAATAACTTCTGCCATCCCGTCTCTGAAAATGTCTTCAGGCAGAGTTTTTAAAAGTGAGGAGTCCTGTAAAACCAGTACAGGCTGATGAAATGCTCCTGCCAGATTCTTCCCTGCATCAAGATTAATTGCCGTCTTTCCGCCTACCGATGAATCAACAGCTGCCAGAAGCGTTGTTGGTACCTGAACTATATCTATACCACGAAGATAAGTTGCAGAAGCAAAACCGGCAAGATCTCCGACTACCCCTCCGCCTAATGCTACTATGAAATCCGATCTGGTCAGAGGAATGTCTGCCATATAATTAAGGAGCTCCAGCCATACTTTTCCACTCTTTGACGCTTCTCCTGCCTCAACAGTAAACACATCAGTATGAATTCCGGCGTTTTCAAGAGAGTTTCTGCAAGCAGAAAGATGAAATTTCGCAACATTACGATCTGTTACAATTAAGCAGTTTTCCCCTTTAAGTCTCTCTCTGACCTTTTGGCCCAGTTCTTCTAATCCCATCGTTTATCTACCTCCATTTTACTTCTTTTACCTTCTTCAAGCAACAGATGTAAGTCTTCTACTGATTCATTTTCCAAAGCCTGTGAATATTTATGAAGTTCTAAACACAGTGCATCAATTTCATTTTTAAGGTTATCTCGATTCTCCAGAAAAAGTTCGGTCCACATATCAGCATCCAGATAAGCTACTCTGGTAAAGTCCCTGTAACTTCCTGCCGAAATAGCTGTACCTGATTCTTTTGCCGTCTTGCTTTTTACAAAAGCATTAGATACAACATGTGCCATCTGGGAAGTAAATGCAATGATGCGATCGTGTTCTTCCGCTGTAGTATATGCAAGACTTGTAAAACCTGCCCTGAGTATCAGGCTTTTAATTCTTTCCATCAGCTTCAGGTTATTCGCATCGTACGGCACTAATGCAAAGAGTGCTCCATCGAAAAGATTTTCTCTGCTATATTTAAAGCCACCAAACTGCAGTCCTGCCATAGGATGCCCTCCGGCATAATTAAACCCGTATTTTTCCGAAAGTCTGAATCCGGCTTCACAAACGACTCTCTTTGTTCCGCAACAGTCGATCACAAGAGCATCTTCTGTAAGAAACGGACCATTCTCTTCCATCCATTTTACTGCCTGCTTAGGTGGAATGGCAAGTAAAATCAAATCACACTCTTTAAGTTTATCCTTTGTAAGTTCTTTATCTACAGCTCCCGCCATTTTAGCAAATTCCAGTGTGAGAGAATCCCGTTCCTCTCCAAATACTGTATCTCCGGCTCTTTTATAAGCTTTAGCAAGGGATCCTCCAATCAGTCCCAGTCCTACTATTCCAATATTCACTATAATACCTCTCTTATCTTTCTTACCTGGTTCATTACATCGTCAAACTGATCCGGTGTAAGCGATTGAGCTCCATCACATAAAGCCTTTGCAGGATTATTATGCACTTCAATCATCAGACCGTCCGCACCACATGCTGTCGCAGCAAGTGCCATAGGCTTAACAAGATTTGCATGACCTGTTGCATGACTTGGATCGACAATTACAGGTAAATGTGTCAGGCTGTGTAATACCGGCACGGCTGATAGATCCAGTGTATTTCTTGTGTAGGTCTCAAATGTCCGAATTCCTCTTTCACAAAGAATAATATTTTCATTTCCTCCTGCCATAATATACTCGGCACTCATCAGAAATTCTTTAATTGTATTTGCAAGACCGCGTTTCAGTAAAATTGTTTTTTTCGTACGTCCCAGTTCTTTAAGAAGTTCAAAATTCTGCATATTTCTTGCTCCAACCTGAATAACATCCACATCTTCAAACAGCGGTAAATGATTAGCATTCATAATTTCCGTTACAATCGGTAATCCTGTTACTTTTTTAGCTCGAAGAAGAAGTTCAATGCCCTCAGCTTTCATTCCCTGAAAATCATAAGGTGATGTTCTCGGTTTAAATGCTCCTCCGCGAAGCATAGTCGCACCTGCCGCTTTCACTCTTCTTGCTACTTCTTCAATCTGTTCCGGATTCTCTACAGAACACGGTCCTGCAATAACAGCAAAGCTCCCTGCACCGCATTTTGCACTTCCTACCTTAATTTCCGAGTCTTCTGGATGAAACTTTCTATTTGCACTTTTAAAAGGCTCGGATATTCTTTTTACCTTATCTACAATATCCAGAAGTTCAAGCATTTCCACATCAATCTTTCCTGTATCTCCGATTAAACCGAGGACTGTCTGAAATTCACCTATTGAAACGTGCACCTTTACCCCCTGTTCTTCAAACCAGTTAATCAGCTGTTCCATCTGTTCTTTTGTTGTTCCCTGTTTTAAAACTGTAATCATAATTTCCTCCCTGTTACAAATAAAAAACTACACAGTCGATTGTGCTGTGTAGTCCTTTAATCTTTATCTTATTAATAATTTAAGGTATCACGAAAAACTTTTTACAGCAAAATCAACTCTTCCTTTAAAATACATAAAGAAAAAGTAATAATATAATGCTGCTACGAATACTAAGTTTCTCATTGTGTAACTTCCTTTCAATTTGCTATATATAGTTTTACCATATTTTGTTCTAAAATGCAAATACTTTTTCATTTTTTTGTTTAAAACTACGAAAAGTATTCTTTTGCCAGCTTCTCAAAAGCAGATAGAGAATTTATGATTGTTTCATAAGATACACAATATGCAATTCTTACATATCCCGGACATGAAAATGAACTTCCGGGTACCATAAGGATATTATATTTTTTTGCACTTTCACAGAAGGCTTTTTCATCTTCAACCGGAGATTTTACAAAAAGATAAAAAGCACCTTCAGGTTCGACATAATGGAAACCACAATCATGGAAACCTTTCATCAGGGTTCTACGGTTTCGATCATAATATGAAATCTCTACTTTTTCATCTATGCACTCCGCTACAACCTTTTGCAAAAGAGTAGGTGCGTTTACAAATCCCAGAATACGATTTGCAACAGCCATTGCTGCAAGAACTTCTTCAGATTCTGCAACTTCGTCAGGAACAACGATATACCCTATTCTCTCTCCCGGCAGAGAAAGTGACTTACTGTAGGAATATACTACAATGGTATTATCATAATATCGGGTAATATAAGGTACTTCAGCTCCATCATAAACCAGTTCACGATAAGGCTCATCTGAAACAAGGTAAATTGTCGTTCCCAGTTCATTCTGTTTACTTTCTAGAACTTCAACTATGTCTTTTATCATTTTCTCACTATATACAACACCTGTAGGATTATTAGGTGTGTTAATAATTACCGCTTTTGTCTTTTTTGTGATTTTTTTCTTTAATTCTTGAATTTCAGGCCGGAATGTATTTCTTTCAGTTGAAACCTCAACTATAATCCCGTCATAATTGTCAACATAGGATCGATATTCGCCAAAATAGGGTGAAAAAACAATCACTTCATCACCGGGATTAATTAAAGTTTTAAGTACTACATTAAGTCCACCTGCAGCACCTACGGTCATTACAATATTTTTTCCACCGAAAGACGTGTTAAACCTTCTATTTAAAGATTCCGCTACAGTTTTTCTTACCTCCGGATAACCACTATTATTACTGGTGTACCCGTGAAGCTCCATAGGATTTTCTGTTGTAACAATATCGCAGATTTTCTGTTTTATGGCATCAGGTGCCGGAACACATGGATTACCCAGGCTGAAGTCATACACCTTTTCAGCTCCGTAAATATCGGCAAGCCGTTTTCCTTCTTCAAACATTGCACGTATAGCCGAACTTCCGGCGACCATCTTTTTCATTTTTTCTGAAATCATCTCTGCTCCTTTTGATTTATATACGGTCATAAAGTGCCGTTTTATCTTTTATAATAATTTTTCCTCTTTTTACTTCTATATATCCTGCCATGGAAAGCTGCTTTAACACTCTGCTCACGGCTTCTCTTGCACTGCCTATAGCCTGCGCAATCTTTTCCTGAGTGATAGTTAAAGTATTTGTTCCTTTTTCTGAAGTTTCATCCAGTAAAAACGTAATGACTCTCTGCTCAAGAGTCATAAACAGCATCTGTTCTACCGCTAAAATCACATCAGAAAACCTCTCTGCTGTAAGACGATAAATATAATTTTCTACATAGATATTCTCATCTTTCAAGCGGTTAATAACTGATGCAGGGATAAGTAATGCTTCAACATCTGTCTCTGCAGATACATTCGCCGGAAAAGAAATCTGAGACAGCATACAGGATGCAGACAGCAGACACATTTCGTTAGATTTAACTCTTGCAATAGTCACTTCCCTTCCGTCCTCAGAATACAGGTATAACCGGATTGTTCCCGAAAGGATATATAATACCCCGAGACAATCCAGTTCAGCAGATACTATAAGCTGATCTTTTTTAAAAGTGAGTATTCGTGATTGTCTTTTCAATTCTTCCTTTTCACTTTCTATTAATTTTTCCCAAAATGGAAATACTCTTAAGTCTTTTTCTTCCATATCCATATCCTCTCTACATTTTAATTGCAATACCGGATTCAAGATGGAAAAGATACATTTCCTTAACCTTTTTATTTTTTGATTTTTCTAATGCTGTTTTATAAATTTCCAGTTGCCTGCTGTACATTTCAACTAGACGCTGTTCTTCTTCTTCTATTTTGGACTGATTTATCCTGTTTGTCTTATAGTCAATTAAAACAATACCATCGTCCTCTTCAAAATAGCAGTCAATAATTCCCTGCACCATAACATTTTCAGCATTCATTTCAGTCTGAAGTGTAAAACTGCGCTCCTTCTCCATCATTCCTTTTTTTGCAGCTGCAACACATCTTGCACCGATTTCCGTATCAAAGAATTTTTTTATTACGGATAAATCAACTGCTTCTATTTCCTCATTTGTCAAAACTCCGTGTTTTACCAGCTCATTCGTTCGACGTTCCACATAGCCGTTTTCTTCTGCTGCTTTTGCAAAATCCATATGTTCCATAAGGCTGTGATAAATCGTACCTCTTTCCGCTGCTGTAATTTTGTATTCACCGCGTCTGAACTTCGGAATCGTCAGTGTTATTTTCTTTATTACTTCCGACTCCGATTCTTCTCTGTTTAACTCAGAAACAGAATATTTCGACTTGAGTTTACGACTTTCATTAAAAGGATAAGTATAGTTGAGTTTATCAATAATTTTCTTCTCTGTTTCCTTATCAACCTGATTACGATAATTTCTTTCACTTCTGATATCAAATTCACGATTGTCTATTTCTTTACTATAATCAATTTCTGCCATATGAACAAGTTTCATCGGATATGTATCTCCAATCATCGCAAGATATGATGAATCACCGGTCCCTTGAATACTGCAATTTTCTCTAAATTTTTCTCCATCTTTTACAATTCCTGTGATATACAGAATATCTTTTGCTCTTGTAAGTGCAACATACAGAATTCTTATTTCCTCTTCAACTTCTTCTTTACGCACCTGTTTTTTGATGAGTCTCTGCAATAATGTCTGTTTATTCCAATGCTCCTCATAATTGACAAGATGCATTCCGATGCCTATATCTTTGTGCAGATTAACACCTTTTTGTATCTTTGTATAATTCAGTCTCTTACCTGCTCCACATAAAATTACCATCGGGAATTCAAGACCTTTACTTTTATGAATAGTCATTATGCGGACCAGATTATCATTTTCTCCAACAAGTTTAACCTGACCTACTTGTACTTTTCTGTATTTTAATGTCTCAATATAACGGATAAAGTTATACAGTGATCCCGGTCTTTCGGCAGCATATTTTTCAGCTTTATCTATCAATGCAGACAGATTCATCTGTCTCTGGACACCACCCGGTAGAGCTCCCATCTGATTGTAATATCCACTTTCTATCATAATCGTCCAGATAAACTTTCCTAAAGGCATAGATAAAGAAAGTTTCCTCCAGTGATTCAGAGTATCCAGTACACGATTACATTTTGCCCTTAACTCCGCATTACTTCCTTTTCTGCTATATGCCAAGAAGGCATCTGCATAGGTTCCCCTCTTACGTTCTACTCTTATTTCTGCAAGTTCATTGGCAGAAAATCCGAATATCTCGGAATGTAGTACACTAATCAAAGGGACATCCTGCATTTTATTGTCTATAACGGAAAGAAGTTTCATCCATATATCAATTTCTATTGTATCGAAATAACTTTCGCTATCATCAATAAAGCTGTCTATTCCCTGCTCTTTCATTACATTATAGTAAATTTCGGCATAGTTTCGCACACCTCTCATCAAGATAACAATATCCTTAAGTTCAAGATTTCTCTCAAGACCTTTTTTCTGGTCAAAAATCTTCCTGCCTACATTTTGCTTAATAATTTTACAAACTTCAAGTGCTTCAATTTCTGCATTTTTCAATGCAACAATTTCATCATCAGCATCTTCTTTGTCTCCTGCATCAATAACTTTAATTTCAGGTATATATCTGTAAGGCCCATCATATTGGATTCCCGGATAAAGCTTGGCTTCATCGTCATATCCTTCCATAATATCTTCAAAAATTGTATTTATGCATTCTAATATATCCGGCTTACTCCTGAAATTTCGGTTTAAATCTATCTTTGTAGATTTTTCATCGACTGCATTTCGATAGCTTTCATACTTTTCCTTAAAAATTTCCGGTTCAGCAAGTCGAAACTTATAAATACTTTGTTTGATGTCGCCAACCATAAAAACATTATCTTCACGTTTTATCTTGGCAATAATTTCTTCCTGCAATATATTTGTATCCTGATATTCATCAATAAAGATGTATTCGAATTTTTTACAATATGCATCTGCAGCCTCTGCTTTTTCAAGGATTTCAAGGCAGTAATGTTCAATATCGTTAAAATCCACAAGCTTCTTTTCCTGTTTTTTGGACTTAAACAGATGATGATAATCAAAGAGTAGTTGTTCAAGAAGTCTTCCGTGCTTTTCTGTGGCATTGATATCTGAAACCTGTTCACTGAGTGACTGAAAAAAAAAGTTTTCCTGTAGTTCTTTTAATGTTTTATTTGCCCTGGTTCTATAAGCTGCAACCCGGTTTTTAATTTCCTCATAAGATTCTTTTTCTTCTTTATTTGCTACAAGCCTTACAGCGGAAAAAGCATTTACGGCATTTCCCAGATTTTCAAAGTTTCTCGTTTCTAGTATCTTTTTTATTGTTTCACATGCAGCGAGATCCTGTTCCGAAATTTTCAGTGCAAGACGGTCAAATCCGCTATCACAAAGGAGCTCATAAGCTTTCTCTATATTGGCATATGCTTCCTGAATACTTTCGTCGAAATAGGACCACATATAAGAGAATACTTCACTTTTCTGCATCTCTTCTTCATTCATACCTAAAAAAGAAACCTTTTCTTTCATCCACTTCCATGGGTAGGGTAAAGACTGTAACACTGTATATGACCCGTCTATAATTTCTCTTATTTTGCCCAGATTACGGTCAGAACTGTAACAATCAAGGAAATCATAAAATGCTTCCGATCCCTCTTCAAAATATTTTTCTATAAGTTCATCCATTGCCTCTTCTTTAAGAATCGTTCTTTGCGCATCATCGCATATAGAAAAGCCCGGTTCCAAATCACTAAAAAAAGAAAAATTGCGCATTACATCTAATGCAAAAGCATGGAAAGTACTAATAGATGCTCTCGGTAAACGTCTAAGCTGTTCTCTTAATTTATCCCTTTTTGCAGGATTATTCTCTATTTCATCAGTAAGACTTTTTCTAAGCTTTTCTTTCATTTCCGCTGCGGCAGCATTAGTAAAAGTTACAATAAGCATTCTGTCAATCGGTACATTTTCTTCAAGTACAAGCTTTTTTATACGCTCAACAAGTACAGCAGTTTTCCCTGATCCCGCTGCTGCTGCTACAAGTATGTTTTTGTTTCTCTCATCAATTGCTTTCTGTTGTTCTGTTGTCCAGCCCATAATTCACCTCTTCGTTTCTCTTCTATTGATTATAACAGAAACTTTGATATAATGAAAAGGTAATCTAATGAAAATGTAATCTGCAAATGAGGTGAAATTCATGAAAATAAACAAACGACCAACTATGCTAATGATTCTCGACGGATTCGGACTAAATAAGCGCACAGAAGGAAATGCTGTTGCCCTTGCAAATACTCCATCTCTCGATGAAATTTTTAAAAAATACCCACATACGCAACTGCAGGCATGTGGTTCATCAGTAGGTCTGCCTGACGGACAAATGGGCAACTCCGAAGTGGGACATCTTAATATCGGTGCAGGTAGAATTGTCTATCAGGAACTGACAAGGATCACAAAATCCATAGAAGACGGGGATTTCTTTACAAATACTGCATTAAATCATGCCATGGATCATGTGCTTTCAAACAACTCTGCACTTCATATTACCGGACTTCTTTCTGATGGCGGTGTACACAGTCATATAACTCATCTCTTTGCTCTTCTCAGAATGGCAAAGCAGAAGGGCCTTTCCAGAGTTTATGTTCACTGTTTTCTTGACGGAAGAGATGTTCCTCCAAGATGTGCTCTTACCTACATAGAACAGTTGGAAACCTATATGAAAGAACTTGGAATCGGAGAAATTGCAACAATATCCGGAAGATATTATGCAATGGACCGGGATAAGCGCTTTGAAAGAGTTGAGCAGGCTTATCATGCCATGACCCTAGGTGAAGGATACAAAGTATCCACTGCTGCTGAGGCTGTAGAAAAGGCTTATGCCCGTGATGAAAACGATGAATTTGTAAAACCTTCATCTACAGGAGTTGCTACAATTAATGACAATGATGCGGTTATCATGTATAACTTCAGACCTGACAGAGCACGTGAGATTACAAGAGCACTTGTAGACTCTGACTTTGATGGATTTCATCGTAAAAAGACCGTTAAAAACCTGAAATATATCTGCATGACACAGTATGAAGCAGGAATGCCTGAGGTAGAAATTGCTTTTCCACCTCAGAAACTTACCAATACATTGGGAGATTATATCTCCGCACTTGGTCTTACTCAGCTGCGAATTGCCGAAACAGAGAAATACGCACACGTTACCTTCTTCTTTAACGGTGGCGTGGAAGCACCTTCAGAAAATGAAGATAGAATTCTTGTTCCTTCTCCAAAAGTTGCAACTTATGATCTTCAGCCAGAAATGAGTGCACTAATTGTTACTGAACGTGTAATTGAACAGATTAATAAGGATAAATATGACTGTATTATCCTGAATTTTGCAAATGCAGATATGGTTGGACACACAGGTATTATGCCAGCAGTAATCAAAGCTGTCGAAACCCTTGATCAGTGTGTTCCTGAAATTGTTGATGCTGTACTTTCAAAAGGAGGACAGATTCTGCTTACGGCAGACCATGGTAATGCAGATGTAATGGTAGACGAAGATGGTAAGACCGTTACTGCCCACTCCCTTAATCCTGTACCCCTTGTTCACATTTCCAGTGAACCTGCAGAACTTTCTGATGGAGGAAAACTTGCTGATATTGCGCCGACAATGCTTACGCTTATGGGTCTTGAAGTTCCGAAAGAAATGACCGGTAATAGCCTTATAAAATAGCAAAAAACTGTTGCAGTTTCTTTTAAAGTAAACTGTAACAGTTTTTTATTTCATATTTATTTTTTATATGGTGCATATCTCATAATAATTTTTTCTGCAACTTTAATTCCATCGCAGGCTGCACTCATAATTCCACCAGCATATCCGGTACCTTCACCGGCCGGATAGAATCCGTTAAAAGTTCCCTCCATATTTTCATTTCTTGCAAAACGAACAGGTGATGAACTTCTGGTCTCAACCGCTGTCATCACAGCAGTGTCGTCATCAAAACCTTTAAGTTTTTTTCCAAGCGACGGCATAGCCTCTCTGATAGCCTCTGTTGCAAAAGATGGCAATGAATTAATTACCGGGACTGCACTTTCACGATTATCTCTGAATTCTCCCCATGTTGTCTTCGGTGCCTTATATGTTTTTCCACCGTTTTCGTAAGCAAGTTTCTCATACTTTTCCTGGAAAAATACACCGGCAAGAGGATGGGACGATTCAAAATCTTCGCATCTTACATCTACAAGTAACGCACTGTTTGCAGTACCACTATTTCTGGCATGATTGCTCATTCCGTTAGTTACAACACCGCCCTCCTGTGAGGATGCAATAATTACTTCTCCTCCGGGACACATACAGAAAGTATACACGCCCCTTCCGTTTTCACAATGATGGGATAATTTATAGTCCGCAGGAGGTAACCCCTCCGTATCTCCATACTGTGATTTATCTACAAGCTTCTGAGGATGTTCTATACGCACTCCAATAGAAAATGGTTTCTGCTGCATCTTAATTCCACGCTCAAAAAGATAGCGGAATGTATCTCTTGCACTATGTCCAATAGCAACGATTACATTTTCAGTAGCAATCTCTTCTCTGCCTTTCGACCCTTCCACTACAACACCGCTGACGTTTTTTCCCTCCGTCAGAATCTCAATAAAACGTGTGCCAAATCTCACTTCACCACCTAATGCAATAATTCTTTTTCGAATTTTCTTTACGACTTCACGTAAAACATCTGTTCCGATATGTGGTTTGTGCTTATAAAGTATATCTTCATCTGCTCCCGCTTTTACAAAAGTCTTGAGAACTTTTCTGATTCTCGGATCCTTAATACCTGTTGTCAGCTTTCCATCAGAAAAGGTTCCTGCACCGCCTTCACCGAACTGAACATTGGACTCGGTATTAAGTATTCCTTCATTCCAGAACTTTTCAATATCGTCTACTCTCTGTTCTATTGCATTTCCCCTTTCAACAACAATCGGTGCGTACCCACGTTTTGCAAGAGTAAGTGCTGCGAACATTCCACAAGGTCCGAAACCTACAACTACCGGTCTGTTTTTCATTTTTTCACTACCGGATTCCGGTTCAATATAGGTAAGCTCAGGTGCGAGAGAAACACCTGTCTTAGAGTTAAGCGGAATCTTCGCCATATCTTTTGGCCGCTGTCTTGTAACCGCATTGAAATCTACAGTATATACAAGTTTGATATCTCTCTTGTCCCTCGCATCAATAGATTCTCTCACAATTTCAACATCCGTAAGAATCAGATCTCTGTTTCCTATCTTCTTTATAATCTTATGGGGAATATCACTTTTATCTTCCCATATATGTAATTTTAACTGTTGTATTCTATATTTGCCCATTTGCCATTCCTTTCCCTGCTTTGATTCCGGTTTCCCATGCATTCTGAAGATTAAAACCTCCACATGGGCCGTCAAAATCCATTATTTCTCCTGCAAAATAAAGATCTTTACATATTATGGACTCCATCGTTTCCATATTTATTTCATTTAGTGCGACTCCGCCTTTAGTTACCTGTGCAAAATTCCATCCACGGACAGTTTTCGGTCTGACAGGATAAGCTTTTAGAAGTCTGCCCATCTCATGTAGATTTTCCTTAGCCATTATAGTAATTCTTTCCGCAATGGCATCCTTTACCAGAAAACGGAGCACATTTTTCTCTGTAAATCCCTCAAGTTCAATTCTCCGTTCCAAAAAAGTATCTATATCATCTATATCAGATAAAAAATCTATATCAATTTCATAGTCATTAAATCCCTCTTTAAAAGAAACACCCTCAGGAATCAGAAGAAATCTTGACAAGTTAAACACACATATCCCGGAGATTCCTGTCTTTGTAAACTGTATTTCCCCTTTTTCACGAAAAGTGATATTCTCTTTATACTTAAGCGAAACTTGTCCTTTGGCACGTATGCCTGCAAACTTCTCCATATCTTCCACTGTATCGACTGCAGTAAGAACCGGTATGAGTTTTTCAATATGATGTCCGAAGTTTTTTGCCCATCTGTATCCATCGCCAGTGGTTCCGAACTGTGGTGCGGATTTCCCGCCTGTTGCAAGAAGTAACTTCCGAGATGTAAAAGTCTCAGTTGCTGTACGGATAATAAAATACCCGTCTTTATCTACAGAAACAACTTCTGCATCCGTAATACACTTTACACCTGTATATTCCATTCTGCCTTTAAGCGCTTCGTAAACAGACTTTGAATCCTCTGTGTAAGGATAAACTCTACCTTCTGCATCTTCACGAATAATCAGTCCTAAGCTACCAAAAAAATCCCGTATGTCCTTATATCCCTGGCAGGCAGTATTTGAAAGATTACACTTGCCGTTGCCTGATGCAATAATCTTTCGCCCAGGCTTTTCTTTCTTCTCAAGCAGAAGAATATTCAGTTTTCTGTTGGTTTCTGCCGCACTTATTGCCGCAGCCATACCGGCAGCTCCGCCACCTATAATACAAATATCGTACATTTCATTTCCTCATAAGTTTTATAATATATTATTCTACTAACAAGTAGGTTTTACGTCAATATACTTTCCGATACATAAAAAGTGGCACAGTCATGCTGTACCACTATAAAATCGTTTTCTAGTTTTCTTCTTTGTCGGTTGAAATTCCGGGAACAATAGGTTCATTAATTTTTTCTTCGAAGTCCTTAACTTCAGTAACCGCTTTAACCGCTTCACTACGAGCAATTCTGGCTTTGTGTATTGCTTGCTTTGCCTCTTTATGCGCTTTGTTAGCAGCTTCTTCCGCATCGGCAATAAGTTCGTCTTTTGTTTTCAAAAGATCCGGTTTTGCATATGGAATATCCAGAGCAAATTTAACAACATTAGCTCCCTGAACGGCAAAGCAGAACCCTAAAATCATAAGAACAGGTAGATGTAGAAGTACGGAGTTAAAGAATGCATAGATGCCGACAATCAGGTTCAACATACTTACTCCCAATGTCCAGTAAAAGTCTATATCCTTTCTCTTAACGTCTGTAACCTGTGTAAGAACAACAAGACCTCTGATTCCTGAAATCATATTCCACATTCCGAAGACAGCAAGTACTACAATATCCGCTACAAGCTGACCGGTAAGGACAATAAAACCTATTGCAAAAGTAGTAAACGCTTCAATTAAAATCCAGTGTTTGTTTTCTTCATTATCTATCGTTTTTTTGTATGCAAAACATTCCACAATTCCTACGAGAATCAATTCTACACCCACAGGAAATGCAAGTGAAATGAATGTCAGTCCGTCATTAGCTACAGAAAAAATTCCAAGTATAGCTAATGCGATACCACCTAGCATTGTTAATATTCTCAAATTATATTCCTCCTAAACAACTATCTGTTAATTATACTTTTGTTTGAGCATTAAGTCAAGAAATAGACGGTATGATAGTTAATTTCACTTTTCCTTTCAATTTCTTCTGAAAAGATGAAAGAAATCCGTCCAGAACCATTTTTTCACCTGACTGCCCTACAATAACTTCATTAATCTGGTTTTTCCTTATAATTTCCATAAGAGTTTTAAGTACATTGTTTGACTTTTCTACAGTAAGACTTGCGCCAGCCTCTTTGGCTTTTTCATAAAGATACTCTAAAGCCTTACCCTCTTCAGTACTACCCAGAATCTGATCCTGCTCTCCTGAAACATGTATAACAAAAAGCTGATCGTCATCATCTTTTATCAATTCTTTTCCATAATCGATTAATCTCTGACATGTCTTCTGTTTTGTTACACAAACCATAATGTTGTTCATTATTGCACCCTTTACCCTTTTCATATTATATTGATAAATTATTACAATCATATATATTATAGCATACTTTTCATCTTTCGTGTGATGATTATCTAATATCTTCTATCACACTGAAAATTATTTGGCAAATCATACACTTTTGTGATAGTATAAAATTATGGAAAGAGTAATTTTACATTGTGATATGAATAGCTACTATGCTTCTGTAGAGCTTCTCGACAGACCGGATCTTATCGATAAACCCATGGCTGTCTGTGGCAATCCGGAAAGCCGACACGGAATAATCCTTGCAAAAAATGAACCTGCAAAAAAATGCGGAGTTGTTACTGCGGAAACCATATGGCAGGCAAAGAAAAAGTGTCCGGATCTTCAGCTTGTAGCTCCTCATCATCAAAAATACAAGGAATACAGTAAACAAATAAATAAGATTTATCTTCAATATACCGATATGGTTGAACCTTTCAGTATAGATGAATCCTGGCTTGACGTTACGGCAAGCCGGCAACTGTTCGGTTCAGGAAAAGAAATCGCAGATACTATTCGTCAAAGAGTAAAGCAGGAACTTGGACTTACCCTCTCTGTAGGCGTATCCTATAATAAAGTCTTTGCAAAAATGGGAAGTGACTATAAAAAGCCTGATGCAACTACAGTAATAACACGTAATAATTTCAGTAAACTACTGTTCTCAAAGCCTGCCTCAGAATTGTTTTTTGTAGGTTTTTCCACTGCACAAAAGTTGAAAACCATAAATATAAACACTATCGGAGACCTTGCTCATGCAAATCCTAAAGCTTTAGAAGCTTTACTGGGAAAACAGGGACCAATGCTTTACCGATATGCTAACGGGCTTGATGATAGTCCCGTTTCTCATTTCAATGAACGGGAAAAAATCAAATCCGTTGGAAACGGTATAACCTTCAAAAGAAATCTCCAATCGGAAAATGACATTCTTACTGCGGTTACAAGTCTTTCCGATACGGTTGCAGGAAGACTTCGCAAATATGAAATGAAAGCATCCGGAATTAAAGTAGATATAAAAGATCCCCATTTCAAAAGTATTTCCAGGCAAAAACAACTTATCTCACCTACACATCTTGCTATGGATATTCGTCAGGCTGCCATGGAAATTATCCACGCATCGTGGAATATCGAAAATCCTATACGCCTCATTACGATTACTGCAATTAACCTAAGTGACGAAAACGCTTCCGAACAGATTTCTTTCTTTGATCTTCATACCGAAGAAAAAGAAAAAAAAGAATCCATGGAAAAAACCATGGATGAAATCCGAAAAAAATTTGGTGACAGTGCAATTACATATGGTCAGGTTTTAGATAATGACTTAGGCATAGATTTAAAATAAAAGATGGTTTTTAAACCATCTTTTATTTATTTCAGGATTGCATCAACAATCGCTTTTATTGCATTTTTGTCTTTGTAATCTGCTCCGTTCTCGATGGCATCAAGAAGCTTCTTCTGATTCTCTTCCGCTTTAGGGTCTGAAATCATTTTCTTTACCGCTCCCATAATGACTTTATCCATTTTGCTTAAATGTTCCGGATCATACGCTCCCGGAAGGAAATAGCATGGAAGGTCTTTAATCTTTTTCACAAAGTTAATTTCTCTGCATTCTTCTTGTGTCTCAGGCGAACTTACATTGAGACCTACTGCAAAAAAAATAATTCTTTTCTCCTTGAAGGCGGAAATGTTTTTCTTTATAAAATCAATGCCAAGTATTCCTCCGGCATGAATCGCACCTCCATAAACGATATTATCATAATCGTCAAGATTCTTTGCTTTGCAATTTTTTGCTACATAGAGATCCCCACCCGTTTCATCTGCAATCCATTTTGCATATTGCTCTGTAGAGCCGTATTTACTTGTATAAATAATTGCCGTTTTTTTCATTACTTTACCTTCTACTTACTAAGTACTCCGATTAAGTCATACATTTCCTGATTAAATTCTCTTTTCTGCGTCAGTGCTTCTTCAAGGTCATAGGCTACAATCTTTCCGTCAACCTTTCCAATAGCTTTACTTGGAGAATTGTCTTTAAGTAATTCCACAGCTTTGGCTCCCATCAATGTTGCCATCACTCTGTCACATGATGTCGGTACACCGCCTCTCTGCAGATAGGACAAAACAACCAGTCTTGTTTCTCTTCCGGTTTTATCTTCTATGATTTTTACCAGTTCCTGAGATGAAAGATCTACACCTTCAGCTTTAATAATAATACTGTGCTGTTTATTTCTATTTGCACCTATTACAATTCTCTTGCAGATATCATTAATATCATTATCTATTTCTGGCACCAGAACAGACTCCGCTCCTCCTGCAAGTCCGGCATATAGAGCTATATCTCCACATCGTCTCCCCATAACTTCTATAACCGTTGTTCTCTCATGAGATGATGACGTATCACGTATTTTTGATATAGCCTCCAGGACGGTACTTACTGCCGTATCAAAACCTATAGTATAGTCTGTATATCCAAGATCATTGTCTATTGTTCCCGGTAATCCGATAACGGTAATGCCTCTTTTAGACAATTCAAGACCTCCTCGAAGCGAGCCATCTCCACCGATAACAACAAGACCTTCAATTCCAAAAGTGTCCAGCATAGCCTTGGCATGCTCCTGTCCTTCCTCTGTTCTGAAACGGTCGCTTCTTGCTGTCTTTAAAATGGTACCGCCACGATGCAGTATATCACCTACTGAACTTCTTCCCATTTCCTCAATTTCGCCATCCATCAGTCCTTCATATCCGCGATAGATGCCGTATACTTCCATTCCTTCATTCCTTGCACAACGTACTACAGAACGAATTGCCGCATTCATGCCCGGAGAATCTCCTCCGCTGGTTAAAACTCCTATTTTTCTCATTCTATTCGCCTCTCTGCTCTAAATAACAGGCCTTCCTTTTACATTAGGTCTGCCTACAATTTCTGCAACTGTGTCAAAAAAATCTATAGTCGGTAAAACTCCACCGTTTTCTCCTGTTCTTACAATTTTTCCATTCTGTAAATAAATGAGTACCGGAATATTTCCATGATTTTCTTTGAAAATTTTCTTAAGCTGATCGAGGATTTCACCTTCTTCTGCACTTTCCGGAATCCTTATCTTTACCATTTCCGTAGAAACATTTTTTTCCTTTCTCGATTCTTCCTTCTGCGTTTCCTCTTCTACCTGATTTATATCCACAATGGAATCTGCAAGTACTTTAGGCATTTCATCTTCTTTAAAGTTAAGCTTTCCCTTGACAATTACAACTCTGTCTTCTGTAATAGCGTCCCTGTATCTCTCATAGACGTTCGGGAAAACCACAATTTCAACTTCGCCAAAGAAGTCTTCCATATTTACAAAGGCCATCATCTTATTATTTTTGGTAATTAATGTTTTCTTTGCCGTAATCATACCTGCCATAATTACACTCATTCCATCAACAACGCGATGCTCCTGATTAGTTTCATCAAGCACAGCAGAAAGTTCCTCACTGTTTGTCGTTGCAATCTTGTTAATCCTGTCTTTATATTCATTTAACGGATGATTTGTAATATATACTCCCGTCATTTCTTTTTCCATGGCAAGCAATACATCCTGACTGAAGTTTGCAACATCCGGCAGTTTTGTTGTTGTATCTCCGCGGTTCATTTCTTCACTGCTGATCTGGAAAAGAGAAATCTGACCTGCAATGTTTTTCTTTGCATTATTCTGTGCTGACTCCATCAGGCTTTCATATACCGCAAGGTGTGCTGCTCTGTTTGTATTGAGACAGTCCAGTGCTCCTGCCTTAATCAGAGATTCTATGCATTTCTTATTGACTTCACTGATTTCCAGATTATTAATAAAATGGAAAATATTATCGGGAAGTCCTTTTTCTTCTCTCGCACTGATAATCGCATCTATGGCATTTTCACCTACATGTTTTACTCCTAAAAGTCCAAACCGGATTTTCCCGTCACTTACCGAGAACTTCTTCTGGCTGGCATTAATGCATGGTGGAAGTACTTCTATCCCCATATCCTGACAGTTTCTTATATACTTTGCCACATCCTTAGGATTTCCTATTACGGAAGTCATCAGTGCTGCCATAAATTCCACAGGATAATGCTTCTTTAAATACCCTGTCTCAAAGGCTACAACAGCATATGCAGCAGCATGGGATTTGTTAAATGCATATTGTGCAAAAGTTTCCATATCAGCAAAAATCGCTTCTGCAGCTTCTTCCGAAATACCGTTTCTTACACATCCCGGAATCTCGATATTTCCGTCTTGATCCAGCTTTCCATGTATAAAATACTCCTTCTCTTCGAGCATTACATCTTTTTTCTTTTTGCTCATTGCACGGCGTACAAGGTCTGAACGTCCATAGCTGTATCCTGCAAGTTCTCTTACAATCTGCATTACCTGTTCCTGATAAACAAGACAACCGTATGTTACATCAAGAATTGGTGCAAGCTCAGGTGTTACATATTTTATCTTTTCAGGTTTTTTTTTGTTTTCTATATACTTTGGAATAGAATCCATAGGACCCGGACGGTAAAGAGAAATTCCGGCTACAACATCTTCAAAACATGTAGGTTTAAGATTCTTCATAAACTGTGTCATACCTGCACTTTCAAGTTGGAAAACACCGCCGGTATTACCTGCTGCAATCATCTCATATACAGCATCATCATCGTATCCCATCTTTGAAAAATCAATCTTCAGTCCATAATTGTGTTCAATCATTTCCAGCGTATCACGAATAACGGTAAGATTTCTTAAACCAAGGAAGTCCATTTTTAAAAGTCCGAGTTCCTCAATTGTAGTCATATTAAACTGTGTCGCAATACCCTTGTCTGACATATATAAAGGCACATACTCATCAAGAGGCAGTTTGGAAATTACTACGCCTGCTGCATGCGTCGAAGCATGTCTTGGCATACCTTCGATAGCTCTTGACATATCAAGTACCTTGGCAACACGCTCATCATTCTCATACATCGCTTTGAGCTCCGGATTCATCTCAATAGCCTTATCAATGGTCATCTTAAGATCTGCCGGTACCGCTTTTGCAATTCTGTCCGCTTCTGCATAACTTAAATTAAGTGCTCTGCCTACATCACGAATTGCAGCCTTTGCCTTCATTGTACCGAAAGTTATAATCTGAGAAACATTATCTTTTCCATATTTTTCAATAACGTAATCAATTACCTCTCCTCTTCTTTCAATACAGAAGTCAATATCAATATCCGGCATACTTACACGTTCCGGATTTAAAAATCTTTCAAAAATCAAATTGTATTTAATCGGGTCAATATCTGTAATTCGTAAGCAATATGCAACAATACTGCCTGCTGCTGAACCTCTTCCGGGACCAACCATAATTCCATTCGTTTTTGCAAAGTTAATAAAATCCCATACAATAAGAAAGTATTCAACATATCCCATGGATTCGATTACACCTATTTCATAATCAAGTCTTTCCTGAAGTTCCTCTGTTACAGGCTGATACCTTTCTTCCAGACCTTTCTGGCAAAGCTCACGCAGATATACTTTATTTGTTTTCCCTGCCGGCGGTACAAACTCCGGTAAATGATACTCTCCGAAAGTAAACTCGACATTACACTCCATTGCGATTTTATGTGTATTCTCGATAGCTTCCGGTGCAAATGCAAAGATTTTACGCATCTCATCTTCGCTCTTAAGATAGAACTGATCATTAGGGAAACGCATTCTTTTTTCATCGTCAATGGTAGTTGCTGTCTGAATAGCAAGAAGAATATCATGTGCTTCCGCATCCTTCTGCCTTACATAATGTACATCGTTTGTTGCAACAACCGGTATGTTCAGTTCTCTGGAAAGCTTCATTAACTCCGGATTAATCATGGCTTCTTCCTCAAGCCCCTGATCCTGCAATTCCAAAAAGAAATTGCCATGTCCGAAAATCTCGTCCATTGCCATGGCTTCTTCTCTTGCGCCTGCATAATCTCGATTGAGCAGACGGTTCTGTACTTTACCTGCAAGGCATGCAGAAAGTGCAATAATTCCTTCACTATGATCTCTTAATACCTGCTTATCAATTCTCGGCTTATAGTAATATCCTTCTGTAAAACCTAAAGATACGATTTTAATCAGGTTACGATAACCCTCGTTATTTTTAGCAAGCAAAATCAGGTGCCCCTGATATTTATCGTATTCCGCCTCTTTATCATGCATAGTTCTTGCTGCTGTATATACTTCACATCCGATAATCGGTTTAATTCCCTGTTTTTTGCATTCTCTATAAAAATCTATTACACCGAACATAACACCGTGATCGGTAATAGCCAGTGAATCCATCCCTAGCTCCTTTGCTCTTGCAACCACGTCGGAAATTCGTGACGCACCATCAAGGAGACTATATTCAGTATGTACGTGTAAATGTGTAAATGCCATAATCTCTACCTCAAAAAAATATATATTTATATTGTATCACAAGTGAACTCGTCTGTGCTATTTTTTATGTAGGAAATACAGAAAGACTATCTCAATAGACAGACTGCGGAAAGAGAAATCCATAGAAGAATAAAAGGATATGCTGCACACTTATTTAAAAAGGCAATAAATTCTGAAGAGGGAACAATTGGGATATATAATGGTGTAAATTAATCAAAAGAGACTATTATCTCAGAATCACCTCTGATCTAACAGCCTCTATTTTCTTGTCTGACAATGCAATAGCAGCAGCGATAACTTCATCTCTCTTGAAATACAGTTGTATTCCGTCAAAAGATCTTATCATTTTCTTCTGCTTTCCTTTAGTTCCTTCGTGGTAACTTATGGAATTTTATTTATATGATTCGATTCTTGCTCTTGTTTTTTCTTCACCCAGAATCTGCTGAATCTCCCACACATCAGGTGACTGGGCACGACCCATAAGTGCGATACGAATAACCGTACTTACATGTCCTACATGACCTTTATATTCTTCCGGATGTTTCTTGAAGTCTTTTGGTTTTGCCGCATAACCCATTTCTTCTGCAATCGTTCTGATTTTATCAAACCACTGGCTCTGATCGTCAGTATGTGCATAACTCTCAAGATATTTGTGAAAAATTACAGGAATATCTTCTACAGGTACTTCTTCCGGCATTTCATCTTCAATTTTAAACATATTATCAAAGAAATAGCTGATAAATTCGACCATCTGCTGTGCGTAAATAAAGTCTTTTCTTGGTTTCTTATCCTTTCTTCCAAGATCAAGGATTTTTTCAAGATACACACGATCATCAAAGATATGCATAATTTCCGGTTTAAACTCTTCTGCCCATCCCTTTAAGAAATCATAAAGACCACTTGCGGAAATCTTTAACAGAACATCTTTACTGATATCATTCAGTTTATTCAAATCAAATAGTGCTCCGGAATTACTCATTTTTTCTGTAGTAAATGTGAACTCGTCAATACCAGCATCAGGATTAGCCATTCTCCATTCTTCATAATCAGAATTTAAAATAGTAAGCAGATATTCTCTTACTGCTTCCGGATGATAGCCCTGCTGCCTATAGTAGTCAAGTGACAGTTCCGGATCTTTTCTCTTTGAAAGTTTTCTCTTATTGCCTTCTTCATCAAGTTTCATCAGCTGTGCTGTATGACAGTAAACAGGCGATTCCCATCCTAATGCTTCAAATAATTCAATGTGTGTTGGAAGCGAAGACAGCCATTCTGCACCACGAATTACATGTGTTGTTCTCATAAGATGGTCATCTACAACATGTGCAAAATGATAAGTAGGAATGCCAGTTGCTTTTAGTATAACTACATCCTGGAAATTTTCAGGCATTTCAAGAGTTCCTCTGATTGCATCCTTAACCTGGATTTTTCTTACATTTTCTGCCGTTGCATCAGGATTTCCCTTTGAACGAAGTCTTACAACATAAGGCTTTCCTGCTTCAAGGTTTGCTTTAATGTCATCTAAAGACAGATCTCTGCTCTTTGCATACTTTCCGTAAATTCCCGGATTTGCTTTTTCTGCTTCCTGTCCCGCACGTATTTCCGCAATTTCTTCTTCTGTAAGGAAGCATGGATATGCCTTTCCTTCTTCTACCAGTTTTTTTGCAAAACACTGATAAATTTCTTTACGCTCGCTCTGAGTATATGGTCCATACGCTCCTGTATCTCCATTCATCGTTGCGCCCTCGTCAAAGCGAATTCCGAAAAACTCAAGAGAACGGATAATCACTTCGACTGCACCTTCAACATATCTTTTATCATCGGTATCTTCTATTCTGAGATAAAAAACACCTTCTGACTGGTGCGCAAGTCTTTCGTCAACAAAGGCTCCATAAAGATTTCCAAGATGAATAAATCCTGTAGGACTCGGTCCAAGTCTTGTAACTTTTGCTCCGTCTTTTAACTCTCTTTGCGGATATAATTTCTCGTAATCGTCCGGTGTCTTGGTGATTTCCGGAAAAAGTAAATCTGCTAATGCTTTATAATCCATTTATTTTATCCTCCATATGGTTACTTTCAATTCTTTTATTATATACTTTACAACGTATGAAATTCAAGGTTTTTGGTGAAATTAATTCTATAAGCAGGAGGTATTTATGAATAAAAATAAATATGAATATTATATTAAAGAGTTTAAAAGCAAACTTCCCCTTGGAAATGCTTTTGATTTAGATGAAAGAGAAATCTGCATCGGTGGTGTTAAAGGCTATCTTTACTATATTGATGTTCTTTCTGACAGTGAGAAATTACAGATTCTTTTTAATTTTCTTTTTGCAATTCCAAAAGAAAGAATGGAAAAAATAAACAATGCAGATACATTCATGTCCGAACTTTTTCCTTATATAAAAAGTGAGACTCAGGAAGATCCGGAAAAAGCAACAACAGCACTTTATTCGGGACTTGCCGTCATACTCATCGAAGGCTTTGACAAGCTGATTCTGACTGATGTGCGTCATTATCCTTCCAGAAGCGTAACGGAACCGGAAAAAGAAAAAACACTGCGTGGAGCAAAAGATGGCTTTACCGAAAGTATCACTGAAAATGTAGGCCTTATACGCAGAAGAATAAGAGATAATCGTCTTTATTGCAAAAATTTTTCTGTAGGTAAAACATCAAGGACAGATGTCGCCCTTTGTTATATGAAAGGAATTGCCAATCAGAAACTGGTAGATGAACTTGAAAAAAATCTTACACAAATAAAAATCAACAGTGTTTCCATCAGTGACCAGACCATTGTAGAACAACTTCTCTACCGTACAAATGGAGCAAAACTGCGCAATCGTCTCAATCCTTTTCCTAAAGTCCGATATACACAAAGACCCGATGTAATCGCATCACATCTCACTGAAGGAAAAATTGCCATTGTCATAGACAATTCTCCTACCGTGGTACTTCTTCCTGTCGGAATTTTTGATTTTCTCCAGGATCCGGATGATTATTACTTTCCTCTCCTCACAGGAAATTACATGCGTGCATTACGGATATTTAATATGATTGTCATTTTATTTCTGACACCGGTTTATCTGCTTATTGTAGAAGGATGGATTCCGACACCGACCGATATGCATTTTATTGTACCTGACCGTGATTACGCGCTCTCAGTATTCTGGCAGTTCATATTGCTTGAACTTGCTGTAGACGGATTAAAACTTGCTTCATTAAACACTCCAGACTCTCTCGGTATGTCTCTGTCTGTTATCGGCGCTTTACTGCTCGGTCAGGTTTCCATTGATTCCGGTTGGTTTATTCCACAAACAATTTTGATGATGTCCGTTGTGGCTCTTGCTACTTTTACTCAACCAAGTATCGAGCTTTCTTATAGTATAAAACTTATTCGCGTAATGATGCTGATCGGCGCAATGTATTTCGGTGTGTGGGGACTTGTTCTGTCTGCACTTGCAGGATTTCTTATTCTGGGTTTCACTAAAACCCTTGGCGGTGAATCTTATTTGTATCCACTTTACCCATTTTACTGGCCTCATTTAAAAAAACTGCTTTTCCGTACAACAAAATAGAACCCCTTTACCGCACTGTGCATATGATAATATTGAAATCTTTAATCTCGAGGTGAAACTATGGCTTATGACACCAGAGAACTCTTCGCCCGTCTTATTCAATGCGAGGCAGGCGGTGAGGGAGAAGAAGGAATGAAAGCAGTTGCTACAGTAATTATGAATCGTGCTACTATTGACTATGGAGAATTTTCAAGAGTAAGTCAGGGAGGAAATATACGCAATATCATCCTCCAGCCGGGTCAATTTGTCTGTGCAAGAGAAGTTGTTGGTGGTGCATATAATGCACAAAATATCTATAATATGCAGCCTACAGAAGAGCACTATAGAATTGTGGATTGGGCAATTAATGGAGGAAGACTTCTGGGAGCAGATGAATCCCTTTTCTTTTATAATCCATTTAGTCCAAAATGCGCCACTTATTTCCCTGCAGATGTAGGGATTTTTCATAATCGAATCGGAAAACACTGCTTTTATCTTCCAACTGAAAATTATAGAAACACCTAGTGTAAAAGTGAGGTAACAAAATGAGTGAACACAATCATCATAAAACGGCCTATGGCCCTGTAGATAAAATTCCTTATCATCATATGACAGAATATATGACGATAAGTGCACCAGATAATTCTCGTTCAAGTACAGGGATTTCTCAAGATAATAACCGAGGTATTCCACCTTTTCCTATGGATCCTGATGCAAATACCACATCTCCCATACCGCCTGATAACATTCTTCCGAGCAAACCTGAATTCAAAGTTCCTGCAAATCCTCTTCTACCTCCCGAATATCAAGAAACAATAAATTATGAAAATGTTCAGTATCTCAATGGTTTTTTAAGGAGCCAGATTGGTAAATATATTAAGGTCACGCAACTATTCGGTTCCGAAACTATCGAAGATCAGCATGGTTACTTAGTGGGTGTAGGATTAAACTACATCCTTCTTCAGGAGTTTGAAACCGGTAATATCATTGCGGTCGATTATTATACATTGAAAGAAGTATATGTATATCACACTGCACCTAATATGCCGACCTATGCTGAACTTTAAAAGAAACATGAGGTTGTAAAATAAGTCCCCAGTTAAAACAACCAGTTGCGATAAAATGTCGCAACTGGTTTTCTTTTTGCAATAATTCATCTATCTGCAATTT
>RCNI01000130.1_pt1 | contig 48384 bp, 42 predicted proteins | sample 2041151 | NCBI WGS metagenome assembly RCNI01 (sample SAMN09708214, study PRJNA481090) | feces metagenome | isolation source: feces | place: Antarctica: Albino Rookery
ATGATTGAAGAAGCGAGAAAAGCTTATGATGCGCTTCCTGAAGCTTCAAAACAGGCAGTAGACATATCTGAATTAGAAGCTATGGAAAAGACTTTAGCAGGCCTGGAAGCAGATATAGAAGCAGTAAAAGCAAAAATCGCAGCTATCGGAACAGCAGACTACAGCAAAAAAGGCTTAATTGAAGAAGCAAGAAAAGTTTATGATGCACTTCCTGAAGCCTCAAAGCAGGCAGTAGATGTATCTGAATTAGAAACTGCAGAAAAGACTTTAGCAGATCTTGAAGCGGATATAGAAGGAGTAAAAGAAAAAATTTCAGCAATAGGCAAAGTAGATTATAGCAAAAAAGATGCAATCGAAGAAGCAAGAGCAGCTTACAACGCTCTTCCTGAAACTTCAAAAGATGCGGTTGATGTAGCGGCATTAGAAGATGCAGAGAAAACACTGAAACTGTTACTGAATGACATTAAGACTGTAGAAAACAGGATCGAAGCAATAGGTAAGGTGGATTATAGCAAGAAAAATGCGATTGAAGGAGCAAGAGCAGCGTATAATGCACTCCCTGAAGCTTCTAAAAAAGCTGTGAAAAATTTAAAAACACTTGAACAGGCAGAAAAGAAATTAGTCGCTTTACAGGTTGCAGAACTTCACAAGTCAGATAAAGGAACAAAAGCTCCAAAGACTGGTGATGTTAACTTCCTGATGTTCTATTTAATGCTTGCAGTATTAAGTGGATATGGTGTGATTTCTGTTAAAAAAGCCAGAAGATAGCATAGATTACTATTGTTCAGAAGATATATGAAAAAACGGTATCTCGGATATAAACCGGAGTGCCGTTTTTTTATACAGAAAATAAAGCTGGTATTTATTATTGTATCAAATACTCAGATGCTTGACATACAAGAAAAAAACAATTATACTTGTATACAAGGATATTGGTGAGACAAGATAAAGGAGGTCAGATTATGCTTGAAATATCGAAGAAATCCAATTTACTGGAAAAAAAGAGTTATAAATATTCGCTTCAGGACATTCCTGAACCTAATTTGTATCGTGATGAATTCAGTTACACGGAAGTACCTAAAGTGGTATTTAACCAGAGACGTGTACCTATGAATATGCCGGAAGATATCTGGATTACGGATACATCTTTCAGAGATGGACAACAGTCCAGAGAACCGTATACTGTAAAACAGATTGTGGATTTATATAAGATGCTTTCAAGACTTGGTGGACCTTACGGTATTATAAGACAGTCGGAGTTTTTTGTTTATACAAAGAAAGACAGAGAAGCTGTAGAGAAGTGCATGGAATTGGGACTTGAATTCCCTGAAATAACCACATGGATCCGAGCTAATAGAAAAGATTTTAAGATGGTTAAGGCACTGGGCATTAAGGAAACCGGGATATTGGTTTCTGCTAGTGATTATCATATATTTAAAAAGATGAAGATGACAAGAAAGCAGGCAGTAGAATATTATTTTGAGACTATAAGAGATGCTTTTGATGAAGGAATTGTACCGAGATGCCATCTTGAAGATATTACCAGAGCTGATTTTTACGGATTTGTAGTACCTTTTGTAAATGAAATTATGAAACTTTCACAGGAAGCGGGAGTTCCTGTAAAAATCAGAGCCTGTGATACGATGGGGTATGGAATCCCGTATACAGAAGCTGCTCTGCCTCGAAGTGTATCGGGAATTATTTACGGATTACAGCAGTATTCCGGTGTACCGAGTGAAATGCTCGAATGGCATGGACATAATGATTTCTATAAGGGTGTTGCCAATGCATCTACCGCATGGCTTTATGGAGCCTGTGCCGTAAACTGCTCACTTCTGGGCATAGGTGAGAGAACAGGGAATATTCCTCTTGAAGCTATGGTATTTGAGTATGCATCACTGAAAGGTTCTATGGATGGAATGGATCCTACAGTAATTACGGAAATCGCACGTTATTTCCGTGACGAAATTGGATATGACATTCCGCCGATGACGCCTTTTATCGGAGACGATTTTAATATGACAAGGGCAGGAATACATGCTGACGGATTAATGAAAGATGAAGAAATCTATAATATTTTTGATACAAAAAAACTGTTGAACAGAGCACCTGGCGTAGCAATAAGCAAGACCAGCGGTCTGGCAGGAATTGCATACTGGATTAATGAACATTACAATCTTCAGGGCGATGAAAAAGTTACGAAAAATACTCCTATTGTTATAGAACTTAAAGAATGGGTGGATACGATGTATGAAGATAACAGAACAACAAGTCTTTCGAATAAAGAAATCGTAGATAAAATTAAACAGATTACTGCAGCGAAGTAAATGAATTTGGAGGGTATGAAATGATTACGTACAAAAATGTATCCCTTGCGGATAAGGTATATGATCAGCTTGAATATAATATTCTAAGTGGCAAATATGCCATTGGAGAGGTTATCAGTGAAAAAAGACTTTCAGAAGAACTTGGCGTAAGCCGTACGCCGATAAGAGAAGCAATGACAAGACTTTTTCATGAAAAGCTTATTAAAGAATCAACAAACGGCACAGTGGTAGTAGGCGTTACGGTAAAAGACGTTAAAGATCTTTTTGAGGTTAAACGCAGAATTGAAACAGTTGCAATAAGAAGAACCGTAATGAATATCAGTGAAGAAGGTCTTAAGGCGTTAAAAGAAAATCTTGACCAGCAGGAATTCTTTGCGCAGAAAAATGATACGGTTAAAGTGAGAGACCTTGATACGGAATTCCACGATATCATTTATAAGGAATGTGGAAGCATTGTGTTCGAGGCGATATTATCACCAATTCATCATAAGATGATGAAATACAGGAGGGTTTCCCTTGAAAAAGCACATAGAATTATTGACTCCGTAGGTGAGCATAAAGAACTTTATGAGGCAATAGTAAACAGAGATTGTGATAAAGCAGAGAGCATTATGATGATACATGTAGATCATGCGTTTACAAATATTATGGAGGTGAGCACGCAGTATGGGATTGACGATAGCGCAGAAAATAATTAAGAAACATCTGATTTCCGGAGAGATGGTTCCAGGAAAGGATATTGCCCTTAAAATTGACCAGACATTAACACAGGATGCAACCGGAACTATGGCCTATCTGGAATTTGAAACTATGGGAATTCCCAGAATTAAGACTGAACTTTCCGTTGCATATATAGATCACAATACTTTGCAGTCAGGATTTGAAAATGCAGATGACCATCGTTTTATTCAGTCTATGGCTAAAAAGCACGGTTTATATTTTTCAAGACCGGGAAACGGAATCTGCCATCAGGTTCATCTGGAACGTTTTGGGAAGCCGGGTAAAACCTTAATTGGTTCTGATAGCCATACACCTACAGGTGGAGGTATAGGAATGCTTGCAATGGGTGCAGGCGGACTTGATGTTGCTGTAGCTATGGGCGGTGGTGCATACCATATTACTATGCCTAAGATGTACAAAGTAAACCTTACAGGAAAACTTCATGATTTTGTGACAGCCAAAGATATCAGTCTTGAAATCCTCAGAATACTTTCAGTAAAAGGCGGAGTGGGTGCAGTTATAGAATGGGGAGGAGAAGGAGTTAAAACTCTGACTGTACCGGAAAGAGCAACAATTACAAATATGGGAACCGAACTGGGTGCTACAACTTCGATTTTTCCATCGGATGAAGTAACAAAATCATTTTTGGAAGCAGAAGGAAGAGGGGAGGACTATATTCCTCTTCAGAGTGACGAAGATGCTGTATATGATCGAATTATCGACATAGACTTATCTTCTCTTAAACCAATGATTGCCTGTCCTCACAGTCCTGATAATGTAGTTACTGTAGAAAGTCTTAAAGGTACAAAGGTAGATCAGGTATGCGTCGGTTCCTGCACGAATTCATCCTTATTTGATATGCTTAAAGTCGCAGCACTTCTTAAAGGAAAAACCATAAGGCCGGAAGTAAGCCTTTCTGTTTCTCCTGGTTCAAAGCAGGTTCTATCTATGCTTGCAGATTGTGGAGCATTATCAGATATTCTTGCAAGTGGTGCGAGAGTACTTGAATGTGCATGTGGTCCATGTATCGGTATGGGATTTTCTCCAAATTCGGGAGGAGTATCTCTCAGAACATTCAATCGTAATTTTGAAGGAAGAAGCGGTACAGCAGACGGTCAGGTTTATCTGGTTTCTCCTGAGACAGCAGTTGCAGCAGCACTTACAGGAGAAATAACTGATCCGCGTCTTCTGAGAGATATGCCGGAAGTAAATATGCCTCAAAGTTTTAAACTGGATGATAGTGCGATTATACCGCCTGCACCTGTTGAAGAGGCTGAACATCTGAAAATCCTCAGGGGACCGAATATTAAACCTTTCCCTGAAAGCAGACCGCAGGAAGATAGTCTGACTGCACCATTGATCCTGAAAGTTGGAGATAATATTACAACAGACCACATTATGCCGGCAGGCGCTAAAATCCTGCCGTACCGTTCCAATATACCTCATCTGTCACAGTTCTGTTTTGGTGTATGTGATGAGACTTTCCCTGAAAGGGCGAAAGAGGCGGGAACAAGTATTATCGTAGGCGGCAACAACTACGGACAGGGATCTTCCCGTGAGCATGCGGCACTTGTGCCTTTTTATCTGGGTGTCAGAGCAGTTGTGACCAAGAGTTTTGCAAGAATTCATATAGCAAATCTGATTAATGCCGGAATTATGCCCCTGACTTTTAAAAACCCTGACGATTACGACAGACTAAATCAGGGTGATGTTCTGAAACTTGAAAATATTTACGCCGGTATGGATTCAGGTGAAATGTTACTTGAGGACGAAACAACAGGTGAAACATTTACTGTTGTATGTGATTTCACAGACAGACAGAAAAAAATATTAAAAGCGGGAAGTCTTTTAAAGTATGTTGCATTAAGTGAAGAATAAGGAGTATGGAAATGTTAGAAAAAGATTATGTCGATAAAGCATGTGAGAATTTCAGAATCCTTTTGACACAACAGCTCGAGAGAGCCGATGCCATGGAAAAAGGTGAAGGAAAAAAGGATTTTGCTTCACTGGATAAAATAAAAATCGGAATCTGTGGAGGAGACGGAATCGGTCCGGTTATCGTAGAACAGGCAAAACGACTGATGGATAAGCTCCTTGCAGATGAACTGATTTCAGGTAAAGTCGAACTCAGAACCATAGAAGGACTCACTATTGAGAACCGTCTTGCAAAGAAAGAATCTGTACCAAAAGCAGTACTTGAAGAAATAAAGAAATGCGATGTTCTTTTAAAAGGACCTACAACAACACCTAAAGGTGGAACAATGGAAAGTGCAAATGTCACATTACGAAGAGAACTTGATCTTTATGCAAATGTACGTCCGGTAACAGTTCCTGAAGAAGGTATCGACTGGATTTTTTACAGAGAAAATACAGAAGGAGAATATGTTCTTGGAAGCCGTGGAGTTGAAGTTCCGGGGAAACTTGCTATGGATTTTAAAGTTACGACGGAGCAGGGTACGAGACGAATTGCCAAAGCAGCATTTGACTACGCAAAGGCAAATGGAAAAAACAATGTCGCAATTGTAACTAAAGCGAATATAATGAAAAAAACTGATGGAAACTTCAGCAGAATCTGTCATGAAGTTGCGGAAGACTATCCGGAAATTAAAGCGGATGACTGGTACGTAGATATTATGACGGCAAATCTTATAAATCGTAAGATAAGAAACAGCTTTCAGGTTTTTGTTCTTCCTAATCTTTATGGAGATATCATTACTGATGAAGCGGCAGAAATTCAGGGTGGTGTAGGAACTGCCGGAAGTGCTAATATTGGTGATCACTATGCTATGTTTGAAGCAATTCACGGAAGTGCACTGAGAATGGTAGAAGATGGTCTTGCTGCATATGCAAATCCTTCCAGCCTTTTTAAGGCAACAGAGATGATGATTCGTCATATAGGATTAAATGAACAGGCGGATATACTGGAAAGAGCGTTGCAAATTTGCAATGAAGAGGAAAAGGCTGTTGTCGTAACTGGAGACAGGGATGGTGCAACATGCAGAAAATTTACGGATTATGTAATCAGCAAAATATAAAAGAAAAAGGAAAGCATTACGCTTTCCTTTTGTATTTAGTAAATTACCTGTTTTCATGTTCGCAGATTTTCAGCGTTTTCTTTAATAAAATCGGTGTTACAATTGTTGTAATTATTACAACAACAACGATTGGTGAAAATAGCGTTTTGTCAAGAAGTCCCATTGCATAGCCTTTCTGGGCAACAATCAAAGCAACTTCACCACGGGAAATCATCCCGATACCGATATTTAGCGCATCGTGTCTATTGTATTTACAAAGTTTAGCACCTAATGCACAGCCTATAACTTTTGAAAGTACGGCTACAATCAGAAGTATAACGGAGAAAATCAGAAGAGACTTTGTTAAACCTGATAATTCTGTTTTAATACCGATACTTGCAAAGAAAATCGGTGAGAAAATCAGATAGCCAGGTACAGTCATCTTTTTGGCAATATCTGTTTTTATCTTCAAATTTGACAGACACAGTCCGAAGAGATATGCACCTGTGATATCAGCAATACCGAAAACGACTTCAGTAATGAAGGAAATGATAAGAAGCAATGCCATAACATAAACAGCAAAACGTCTTCTGTCTTTTATATTATCAAGTTTAGCACCTTTCATATGAATAAATGTTCCAATTATTATCATAAAAACAGCATATAGAACAATCTTCAATACGATAATACCTATGCTGATGTTAGGATCTTTCATGCTGAAAACAAAAGTAAGGATAAGAATACCCATGATGTCATCGATAACCGCAGCACCTAAAATAGCACTTCCCACAGGGCTGTCCAGCTTACCCATTTCGCGAAGAGCTTCAACTGTAATACTTACGGAAGTTGCTGTCAGAACAACGCCAATAAAAATGGCATGTAAAACTGCATCAGTATCGCCAGGGTTTACATGGAAATAGAAGAAATAACATGCAGCACCCATAATCAGCGGTGTAATTACCCCCATTGCAGCAATAACGATAAATGAAACACTGTTTTTCTTAATTTCTTTTATATCGGTATCAAGTCCGGCCATAAACATAAGCAGAATAACACCGATTTCGGCAGTCTTTGCCAGGAAGTCTGTTTCCTTGGCAAGTCCAAGAACAGAAGGTCCAAGAATAACTCCGGCAATTAAAGCACCGACAACCTGAGGCATATTTACCTTTTCAGAAAGTCCTCCTAGAAATTTAGTGGACAAAAGGATAATTGCAACAGTCAGTAAAAAATCATAATTCATATTTATACCTCCCTTTTTTTTGCATAACATTATAATTTTATCATTTAGTATATATTTTGTAAAGCGAAAATATAGATTGATTCGATTTTTATGATTCAAAAGTGATAATATCCTGAATATATGAAAAAGAAAATCCGTCCCAATATTCAATATAGCTTCAAATAGGAAGGCAGGTATGAGGGAATAGAAAAAATAAGATGGTAAAATCCGTACTTTGGCACATCAGAGAAAAAATAATATTGTGCCGGGTTTTATGATTAAACAAGGCATATTTGAAAAGGAAACCTGTATTAAAATAAACTAAACCTGGCATTTATATATAAAATGTAAAGATGTGCCAGGTTTCATAGAAAAAGCGATAGTCATTTTTAAATTGCAGATTATAACCCCGGCATATCTGGAGATAAACAAAGATATGCCATATTACTGATGAAACGATACTATCTGTACATTAAAAGAACTATCTAAAAGCTTCATAAGGCATATTTACAGGGTATATATTCAGGAGTTTGTACAAACAATTTTAAATCAACGATCTGTCTGCTGATGAACTTAAAATATTTTGTGGACATTTTTAAAAACGTTTGACAGAAAAAATATAAATGAATTCGATTTGATACCGTTTGACGGATGTGATAAAATAAAGACATAATTTTTTAAGGAGAAAAAATGGACAAGACAGTTTTAATTACAGGTGGTTCAAGAGGTATAGGAGCCGCTACAGTAAGAGAATTTACTTCAAAGGGATATAAAGCAGCCTTTTTATATAAAGAACATACAGAACAGGCGAGAGCAATAAGTGAAGAAACAGGAGCCCTTGCTGTTCAGTGTGATGTATCAGATAAAGAACAGGTAAAAAAAGCAGTAAATGATTGCAGGATTTTTCTCGGAACATCATGCTTTGATGTTCTGGTCTGTAATGCCGGAATAAGCAGTGACGGCACTTTCTCCGATATGTCACTGGATGAATGGGATGAGATAAGATCCATTAATCTTGATGGGTATGTATACGTTATTAAAGAAGTTCTGCCGAGGATGATAAGTCAGAAAAGAGGCAATATTGTAACAGTATCTTCAATGTGGGGGCAGACCGGTGCATCTTGTGAGGTTCCCTATTCCATAACAAAAGCTGCTGTAATTGGGTTAACAAAGAGTCTTGCAAAAGAAACAGGGCCTTCAGGAATAAGAGTAAACTGCGTTGCTCCTGGAGTAATTGACACGGACATGTGCAGAATGTATCCTGAACAGATTATTAATGAACTTTGCAGTGAAACTCCACTTGAAAGAATCGGAACACCTGAAGAAGTGGCAAAAGCGATATTCTTTTTGAATTCAGGGGAGGCATCATATATTACAGGTCAGATTTTAGGCGTAAACGGAGGGTTTTATATTTAACTTCGTTGTGCTATTATATACACAGATAAAGCTGATTTAGGGAGTAGGAGGTATTATGGAACTGATTACTGGTATTTTTAGCGGTATAAAGAACGGAATAATAGGTTTAGGGGAAGGTATTGTTGCATTTCTTTCCGCTGATTATAGTATAGATTTAATGTACACTGCGGTAGCAAGGTGGATTTTTATTGCTTTAGCGGCATTTATTCTGGTAAAGTCAATTCTGTCTTTGCTTAAATCTAAAAATCCTTCAGAGGTCTGGGCATATTTTCATATGGAAACGGGAGAGAATATTCCTTTGACTCATTGGGAAAATGTTATAGGACGAGCAAAAAGCTGCGATATCGGTCTTGACGATCCGAGAGTATCGAGAAATCACGGAACACTTACAAGAAATGAATCCGGTGTATGGACTTATCATGATCTCGGTTCCAAAAACGGAGCGTATCTCAATGGTGAAAAAATAGAACCCGGACAGGATGCTGTTATAGAGCCTGGAGACAGACTTGAACTTGGGACTACACCTTGTACGATATTTCCTATAAGTCTGGAAGAAAGAAGAAATAATGTTGAAATGCGAAAAATGGATACTGTTCTCCTTTCTCCATGGCCGTCACTTATAGCACTCACAATTTTTCAGCTTATGACAGTTTTACAGCTAAGGTGTGCACTAAAAGAAAATTATGTATCAACGATTACTGTTGCTTTTATGGGATTTATCGCCTTAATGTGGGTCTATGTTATTCTTTTCCGTTCAATGAAACGTAAGGGTTTTGAGATGGAAACCATTGCATTTTTCCTGTCTACTCTCAGTCTGGCAGTGACTGCATCCAAATACCCTGATGCAGTATTTAAACAGTTTATTGCCGTTGTTATTGGTGTAGCTCTGTTTGTAGGTATGTGTGTTTATCTGAGAAACCTGTCCAGAGCGCTTGCAGTGCAGAAACTAATGTATATCGGCGCAGGGTTAATGCTGATTTTTAACCTGATTTTTGCAACAACAAAATTCGGTGCAGCTAACTGGGTACAGATTGGCGGAATTTCTTTTCAGCCTTCAGAAATTGTGAAACTTGCTTTTATCTGGGTAGGAGCAGCATCTCTTGATAAACTTTTTGATAAAAAAGATTCCTACAAATTTATGATTTTTTCAGGATTCTGTTTCTGCTGTCTTGCATTCATGGGGGACTTCGGAACGGCATTGATTTTCTTTGTAACTTTTCTTGTTATATCATTTCTAAGAAGTGGAGACTTTACAAAGCTTACATTAATTGTAGGTGTGGCTTTTGTAGGAGGACTTATGGTACTTAAATTCAAGTCCTACGTTGCAGAAAGATTTGCATCCTGGGGACATGCCTGGGAATTTGCTGATTCCGCAAGTGGCTATCAGCAGACAAGAACCATGTCCGCTGCGGCAAGCGGAGGGTTTGTCGGTGTCGGTGCAGGAAACGGATGGCTTAAAGATGTAGGCGCATCAGAGACCGACCTTGTTTTTGGCTTCCTGATTGAAGAGTGGGGAATGATTATTGCTTTACTTGCAGTACTCTGTATCATTACACTTTCCATATTTGCAGTAAGGTCAATCTGGGCAGGACGCTCTACCTTCTATACTATTGCGGCATGTTCGGCGATGTCTATGTTTCTGTTTCAGACGATATTAAATGTTTTCGGTGCGGTGGATCTGTTTCCACTGACTGGTGTTACTTTCCCATTTGTTTCAAGCGGAGGTACAAGTATGATTTCCTCATGGGGAATGCTTGCCTTCCTTAAAGCGGCAGATACAAGGCAGAACGCAAGCATTGCAATCAGTATGTCCAACAAAGGATTCTTTAAGAATAAGGAGGATGAAAAATGAAGAAGTTAGAAAAAAGAGCGATTATCTGTTTAACTTTGGCAGCAGTCCTTTTTATCGGTATAGGAATATTTACTTTCAGATTTGTAACTGAAGGTGGAGACTGGGCAACTTTTTATGCTAATCGTCACGTTTATGAAGATGGACGACTTGCTATTGGAAAGATATATGATGTTAATGGAACTCTCCTTGCAGAGAATGGAGACGGTGTCGTGCATTATAACGAAGACTATGGAATTAGAAGAAGCACCCTTCATGCTGTAGGGGATATGGATGGAAATATTGCAACATCGGCATTGCATCAGTTTAAAAGCAAGATTGTAGGATATAATCTTCTGACTGGCACATACAGTGTTACAGGAAAGGGAAATGATCTTAAACTTAATATAGATGCTGATGTCTCTAAAGCAGCTTATGAAGCGCTTGATGGCAGAGATGGTGTTGTAGGGGTATATAATTATAAGACAGGAGAAATTGTCTGCATGGTAAGTGCTCCCGGTTTTGATCCGGCAGATCCGCCGGAATCACCGGAAGAGGGAAGCTATATCAATAAATTTTTATCCTCAAAACTTATTCCGGGTTCTGTATTTAAGCTGGTCACTGCAGCAGCGGCTATTGAAAATCAGGGTGATATTGACAGCTGGTCAGGTTACTGTGACGGAGCTACAGAAATTAATGGTGAAAAAATTCGATGTACAGGAACTCATGGAACTGTTAATCTTAAAGAAGCTCTTGCGTTTTCCTGCAACTGTGCTTTTGCTCAGCTTACAAGAGAAAACGGTCCTGGAATTATGAACGAATATGTAAAAAAATGCGGTTTGACTACTTCTTATAATATAGACGGCATAAGGACAGAAACAGGCTCTTTTGAATTTCCGGATGATGCACCGTTAAATCTTGCATGGGCAGGAATCGGTCAGTATAATGATTTGGTAAATCCCTGTGCTATGATGGTTTATATGGGAGCTATTGCCAACGGCGGAAAAGCAGCTGTACCCCAAATATTGCATACAGCCCTTCCATCAACAAAGATGACTGAGCGTATGATTGAAGAAGAAACAGCAGATAAGCTTACTGCCATGATGAAGAATAACGTTGAGCAGACATATGGAGAATACAATTTTCCGGGACTTGATATTTATGCAAAATCAGGAACAGCAGAGGTGTACAATAAAGGCCCTAATGCATGGTTTACTGGATTTATAAAGAATGAAAATAATCCGTATGCTTTTGTTGTATGTATAGAAGATAGCGGATATGGAAGTGTTGTTGCGGCACCGGTTGCAAATAGTGTATTACAGGAAATTGTCAATAGATAAGGAAAAAGCCAGCATAAAGTAATATGTTGGCTTTTAATTATGCTAAATGAAAATGTAATAATTTTGTAAGAAATATGTTGACCGTTTTGTAAGAAAAGGAATCTATAATATAAATTGAAAAGGAGGAAAAGAGCAAATGAATGTTTTAGTCTGCGATGATGATAAAGAGATTGCCGGAGCTATAGAAATATATCTTAGAAACGAGGGGTACAGTGTTTTTAAAGCTTTTGACGGTGAACATGCTCTTAAAATTATTCGTGATGAGGAAATTCACCTGATTCTTATGGATATTATGATGCCGAAGATGGATGGAATTCAGGCTACAATGAAGATTAGAGAAGAGAGAAATATTCCAATTATTATGCTTTCTGCAAAGTCGGAGGATTATGATAAGATAACAGGGCTTAATGTAGGTGCGGACGATTATATTACGAAACCTTTTAATCCTTTGGAACTTATTGCAAGAGTAAAGTCACAGCTGAGAAGATATGTAGATCTTGGCAGTATGTCAAAGAAGACAGGAGTATACAGAAACGGGGGACTTGAGCTGGACAATGAAATGAAAACGGTAACAGTGGACGGGGAAGCTGTTACAGTAACACCGATTGAATTTAGAATTCTTAAACTTCTTATGGAAAATCCGGGAAGAGTATTTTCTATGGATCAGATTTATGAAAATGTATGGAACGAACCTGCATATAATCCTGAAAATACGGTTGCGGTACATATTCGAAGAATAAGAGAAAAAATTGAGATCGATCCGAAAAATCCAAGATATTTAAAGGTGGTGTGGGGAATTGGATACAAAATGGAAAAAATCTAAAACTGCAGGATTATGGATTGGCATTATCATTGTAGTTCTGACAGGAATAGTAATTATTACCGGTGGGGGAATGCTGAATTATATTAATGATATAAGGTGGATAGTTTTAGAATCCGGGGAATCGGAAGCAACTCCTCTTTTAACCCGTGTAATACCGCAGAGAATATGGATTGTTTTAATAGCTTCAGGAGCTGCCATGTTAGTCGGAATAATCATGGCTGTATTCTTTACAGGACAGAGAGACCTGGAAGGAAAAATCAGGCTTAACAGATTTGACCGTATCTATACGGAAATAAAACTGATTATGCTGGGAGGTCTTTTTATAGCCTTTATTCCAACGACAATTATGTGGTTGGAACAGATAAAGACAAGTGACTGGTGTAAGGGCGTAATCGGGCAGTTAAATGATCAACAGATGGGCCGGCTGGAGGTTTATTATGGTCTTCCATGTTATGATGATTACAGTTTTATTCCCCAGGATGTGGAGACTCTGCTATTAATACTGGCATTTGTAATAGAAATCTTTATTGCTGTAATCATCGTCCTTTCCATTGTAAAACGTATAAAAGACCATAGTTTTTGCAGAAGCTTTTTTGTATATGATATTATAGCAAAAATTACAGATGGTATGCGTAAAAGTGAAAGAGTTGATCTGGTTGTGCTTGGCATATGCATTGCATGTACGTTCCTTTCTTCTACAATATTCGGTAGTGCACTTGTACTGCTTCTTCTCCTTATCTTTGTACCAAAGCTTCTTACACAGTATAAAGATATAAGGAAAGGTGTAAATAAAGTAAAGGAAGGAGATATCGACTATAAAATACCAGTAACCAGCAAAACTGATTTAGGAAGGCTTGCAACAAGTATTAACGATATATCAAATGTGACGAGTATTGCGGTACAAAATGAGATCAAACATCAGAAGATGAAAACGGACTTGATTTCTAATGTGTCTCATGATTTAAAGACGCCGCTTACTTCGATGATTTCTTATCTTGACCTGTTAAAAAGAGAGGGACTTGATAGTGAGAATGCAGAAGAATATCTGAGAATTCTCGATGAAAAGACGCAGAGACTCAAAATCCTTACAGAAGAACTGTTTGAAGCGGCAAAGGCTTCCAGTGGTGAAATGCCGGTGAATCTTACAGAAATTGAAGTGGGAGCCCTTGTAAGTCAAGCGGTTGCAGAACTCGAAGAACGTCTGCAAAGCAATAATCTTGATGTTATCTTTACGGATAAAGTGGCGGATACTAAAGTTATTGCAGATGGTCAGCTTCTCTGGAGAGTAGTTGAAAATCTTCTGGTGAATGTAAGTAAATATGCACTTCCACATAGCCGTGTATATATTGATCTTGAAGAGGCAGAGGATAAAGTCGTTCTTGAAATAAAGAATATGTCTAAAGAAAGGCTTAATATCAGTGTGGATGAGCTTATGGAAAGGTTTAAAAGGGGAGATGATTCACGTAATACGGAAGGCAGCGGACTTGGACTTGCCATAGCAAGAGATCTGACTTCTTTAATTGGCGGTGAATTTAATATCTCTATAGACGGAGATTTATTCAAGGCTACCGTTATTCTTAAAAAAAGGGGTAGACTATAAGGGGAGTAATTTCACAAGAAAGTCACTATACTAATTTATGGATATGATATATAATTAGTATAGTGATTTTTTATATAGAGGGGAATACAATGAAAGAATTTTATGCTGCGGAACTTAGACCGCAAACAGAGCTGGTTGACTTCTTTATGGTAAAAGGAGCATCAATTAAAGTCGGAGCTAACGGAAAAAAATATTTTGACGTACTTCTTGCAGATAAAACAGGAGAGGTTCCTTCAAAGAAATGGGATGTGGCAGAGACAGAAGAGGAAAGCCTTATGTCAATCAAAGAAGGCGAACTTGTAAAGGTTAAAGCACAGGTTACAGACTGGAACGGACAGACGCAGATGCGCATTGCGAGAATACGTAAAGCTGTAGATCAGGATGGACTGATTTTAGCAGATTACATCAAAACTGCACCGGAAGATTCTGAGGAGATGTTTAATTATATAAGAAATGTTGCTGATAATATGAAAGATCAGGATTTGCGTGCACTATGCCTTGAGCTTCTTGACCGAAATAAAGAAAGACTTTTATACTATCCGGCAGCTTCAAAGAACCATCATGCTGAATATGGAGGATTGCTTTACCATGTAAAAAGAATGCTGATGACCGGATTATCAGTATGCGAAATTTATACAAAACTTAACCGTGATTTGGTTTCTGCAGGAGTTATTTTACATGATATAGAGAAACTAAATGAAATTATGTCCAATGAATACGGTGTTTCACCGGGATATTCCTTTGAAGGTCAGATGCTTGGGCATATTATACAGGGAATAAAGCTGATTGACAGAGAAACAGAAAAACTGAATTTTCCAAGAGAAAAAGCACTTATGCTTGAACATATGATTCTGTCACATCACTATGAACCGGAATTCGGAAGTCCTAAGAAACCATTATTTCCAGAAGCGGAATTACTCCATTATCTGGATATTCTTGATGCGAGAATGTTTGATATGGAAGACGCTCTTAATGGAGTTGAGCCGGGAGAATTTTCAAGTCGCGTATGGACTTTGGAAAACAGAAGAATATATAAACCGATAGGTGAATAGGAAAGAAATATGGAAGAAAAACAGGGTCAGATTACAGAAATAATATATTATAACGAAGAAAACGGATATACAATCGGCGTGTTTGAAACGGAAACCGAATATTTTACTGTAGTCGGATATCTGCCTTCCTGTATTAAAGGAGCCACATATAAACTTTGGGGCTCTTTTAAAATTCATCCGAATTACGGGGAACAGTTTGCTTTTTCAGAATTTGAACAGGTTTTACCTACGGGAGAAAAAGCCATTGAGAAGTTTCTGGTGTCAGGTACAATCAAAGGAATCGGTGAAAAGATGGCAGCAGCAATAGTCAGCCGTTTCGGTAAAGATACCTTTAAGATTATAGAAGAAACTCCGGAAAGACTTATGGAGATTAGCGGAATCGGTGAAAAAAAAATGGAGGATATCGTTAAATCTTTTGCTTTACACAGAGAGTTTGCGGATGTTTCCATGTGCTTTCAGAAGTTCGGCATATCTACTGATGTTGCACTTAAAATGTATAAACGCTACGGAACAATGGCTATTGACATCGTACAGGAAAATCCCTATAGGCTTGTTGAAGAGGTTTATGGAATCGGTTTTAAAAAAGCCGACACTATTGCTCAGAAAATGGGAGTAGGGCAGGACAATCCATTCAGAATAAAGAGCGGTATAAAATATGGACTTGGATACTATGCAGGTGAAGGAAACACTTATATGCCGCAACGGGAATTTGCGGAAAGTGTGGCAAATTTACTGGATGTATCTTCCGAACTTGTATATGATAACCTTATTGAAATGGCATACAAAGGAGATGTTCAGGTGGACTGTCTTGAGGGACAAAATGTAGTTTATCTGTACGCATATTATCTTGCAGAGCAGAAAATATGCAAAGCTGTTGCCACTATTTCATCTGCTGAATTAAAGCCTTTAGCTGTAAATGCTGAACATCTGATAGAAGCTACAGAAAAGGAAACGGGAATTATTTTATCCCGTCAGCAGGCGTATGCGATAAAAAGTTCATTATCCAACGGGATTTCTGTAATTACAGGAGGGCCAGGAACCGGTAAAACAACGATTATCAATACAATCATTAACATATTTAAATACGCAGGATTTAAAGTTGCCATTGCGGCGCCAACAGGTCGTGCAGCCAAGCGAATTACAGAAACGAGCGGTCACTACGCATCGACGATACACAGGCTTCTGGAATACTATTATTCCGAAGGTGAGGATATGATGCGTTTCGGTAAGACAGCTGAGGATCCTCTGGCTTATGATGTAATTGTTGTTGATGAAGCGTCAATGATTGACCTTATGCTTATGCAGGGACTTGTTGAAGCAATCAAAACAGGAACCAGACTTATTCTTGTGGGGGATGCTGACCAGCTGCCTTCAGTAGGAGCCGGAAATGTTCTTAATGATCTGATTGAGAGCGAATATGTTCATGTTGTAAGATTGACAGAAATTTTTCGTCAGGCAGAAGAAAGTATGATTGTTGTTAACGCTCACCGAATTAACAGAGGAGAGTATCCGTCGGTTAATGACAGAGACACGGACTTTTTCTTTATGTCGCGTACTTCAGAAAAAAGAATTGTTGAACTGATTATCGAACTTGTTACCAAAAGACTTCCTGCATACTACAGTCATTTAACTGCAATACAGGATATTCAGGTTCTTACTCCGGTAAGAAAGGGAATGCTTGGAAGCATTTCTCTCAATAATGAACTTCAACAGGCACTTAATCCACCGAATAATGGAATTGCTGAAAAAAAATACAGAGATAAAATTTTCAGAGAAAAAGATAAGGTAATGCAGATAAAAAACAACTATGAGATTACCTGGAAAAGAGGCAGTGACTTTACAGAAGGTCAGGGAGTTTTTAACGGTGATATCGGTTTTATCGATCGAATCGACAAGGAATATAATCAGATTACTGTTATTTTCGATGATGACAAGTACGTGACTTACGAATATTCACAGCTTGATGAGCTTGAACTGGCATATGCAATGACGGTGCATAAGAGTCAGGGCAGTGAATTCCCTGTTGTAGTTATGCCTATATTCCGTTTTCCTCCTATGCTTGCAACACGTAATCTATTATATACTGCAGTAACAAGGGGTAAAGAAGCGGTAGTACTTACAGGCTCGCCTGATCGGATGAATGCCATGATTGACAATAACAGAATTAAAATGCGATATTCAGGCCTTAAGTATCGGTTGAAGAGATTATTGGAGATTGATAATGAGAACAGGAAAGCTCAGGAAGATTTTTGATGCAGGTGCGGATTTGCTTTATCCGCCATCATTATATTGTATATGTTGTGGAAATATTATTGATGAGACCAGAACATATAATCTGTGTGACCATTGTATGTGTCATATTAAATGGAGCGGATATGAAAGCAGGGAATATGATGGAGTCAGAATATGGTGGTGCGCAGAATATGGACTCTATACGAGAACACTGATTTTCTCGCTGAAATACAATGGGAAAAAATATATTTCAAGGGATATTGCAAAAATAATGTCGGACAAGCTGAAACTGATTGGATGTGATTTTGACATTATCGTACCGGTTCCTATTTCTAAACAGAGAGAGAAACAGCGAGGTTTCAATCAGATGGCACTCGTTTCAAAGCACCTTGCAAAGCATACGGGAAAACAATCCATTGCTGATGCACTCATTAGAAATGCAGATACACTACCTATGAGGGGATTAAATCCTATGGAACGCAAAGAAAATATTAAAGGAACGATTGCACTTAATGAAAAATATGGTAAAATACTAAAAGATAAAAAAATTCTTCTCATTGATGATTTTTATACAACCGGAAGTACAGCCTCTGAATGCAGCAGAGCATTGCGTATGGCAGAACCCGTAGAAGTTTCTTTTTTATCTTTTGCAGCAAAGTGAATTATGTAATGTAATATCCTTGAGACGGTATTACAGTTGTCTGAGTCTGTGGTTGAAAGTCCAAGCCAGTTACGGGCAAAGGGATCCACGTAAGCTGGTCCGCAAGGCGGCAGTGATCATGGCGTAGCTTAGAAGTAAGTCCTCGAAAAAATTTCGGTAAAGGCAAGTGTGGGGTCAAAGACCAGGTCAGTCAGACAGCTGTAATGCCGTTTTTGTTTTATTAAGTTCGAAAAAAAGAACACTAAAAAATATTTAAAAATATATAATTTTCTGAAAAATTGTGTTATAATAGGAGCAACAAAAGAGCTAAAGGTGATCCAACCTGAGGCGGTAAGGAGGTTATCACATGAAGGTAATCATTACAGGCAAGAATTATAACACTTACAAGCATTTAGAAGAAACAATGCAGAAAAAATTTGACAAACTTGGCAAATATTTTTCAGATGATAATGTTGTAAATGTAGTCTTATCTCAGGAAAGAGGTAAAGACAAGATTGAAGTAACCATTAATGCCAAAGGCACCGTATTCAGAGCGGAAGAGGTTGTTTCTGATATTTACGAAGGCCTTGACAAAGTAGTGGACAAACTATCCAGCCAGATGGCAAAATTCAAAGGAAAACTTCAGAAGCGTTACAATGATAATAAATCACTGAGATTTGAGTCTATACCGGACTTAGATGAAGAAGTAGAAGAAGTAAACGTAGTAAAGACAAAGAAATTTGAACTTTCACCAATGACCATTGATGAAGCAATTCTGCAGATGGAAATGCTGCAGCATACTTTCTTTGTATATCTGGATATGGACACAGACAGTGTAAATGTAGTTTACAGGAGAAAAGACGGGGACTACGGCATTTTAGAAACAACCTGCTAATTATATTATGTCATCCTAATAGAACTTAATATATAACTATGCTTATGAGAATGAGAGATTAGCGTAGAAAAATAAAGGAAGTACCAAGAGGTGCTTCCTTTTAACGATGTGAGCCTATTTTACCACAGACGTATGTGATGGATTTCATAGTATCTGAGGGGCTTTATGTTGTGTGCTGATTTTAAACAATAAAAAATAGATGATTTATAAAATACTTCTTGCCTAAGTGTAGCAAAAATAGTATAATATCACTGTTATAGGCTTAGACTGTTCACAGCTATATATTTCAAGTTGGTCAGGAGGTGAATTGGAATATGGCACAAGTTATCGTAAGAGAAAATGAAAGTCTAGAAAGTGCTCTTAAGAGATTCAAGAGATCATGCGCAAGAGATGGCGTTATGAGCGAACTTAGAAAAAGAGAACACTACGAAAAGCCAAGCGTAAAGAGAAAGAAAAAGTCTGAAGCTGCTAGAAAAAAGGCTAAGAAATATTAGTCATTTAGAATCGAGGTGATATAAATGACTCTCAAAGAACAACTAATGGCTGATTTTAAAGAAGCAATGAAAGCTCACGATGAAATCGCCAAAAATACAATAAGTCTGGCCCGTGCGGCAATTAAGCAGTATGAGGTAGACAACAGAGAAGAACTGGATGATGCTGGTATAACTGCAATCCTATCCAAACAGGTAAAAATGCGAAAAGATGCCCTTGCTGATTTTGAAAAAGCTGGAAGAACAGATCTTGCTGATGCATATAACGCAGAGATTCAAATTCTGAATCGCTATTTACCGGAACAGCTTAATAAGGAAGACATCCTTAAGATTGTTCAGGAAACAGCGTCCTCCCTTGGAATTGAAGGAGGCAAGCAGAATATGGGCAAATTGATGGGATCGGTTATGGGAAAAGTTAAAGGCCTAGCGGACGGAAATATGGTAAAAGAAGTTGTTATGGAATTTCTTTCATAAATTTAAAAAGGACAACCTGATGAAATACTCGGGTTGTTTTATTTTTACCTAAATCAGCCAAAATATTCAATGTAATAAATTATATTTTTTAACATATATATGGACTATGAAAGTGATAAACGAATTAAAATATGACTTTGACCTGATTGGTCCTAAGATTACCGCAACGGATTCCGTTGTAATTATAGAAAACGTAAAGGGCATTGCTTTTATCAGTGATGCTTCTGTTACTGTGGAGACAGGGAAATATTTTTTGACTGTTACAGGAAGTGATTTTTCTGTAAGTGAAATCTGGGAAGGAAGAATGGAACTTGAGGGAAAAATCAGAGGAATTGAATTATACCCAACACTGGGTAAGAATAAAGCTTGAAGGTGTACGAGTCGAGCGTCTGCTGACATTGGCTGTAAAAAATGAGATGATTCTCCGTAACCTTAGTTACAGGGATGAAACGGAAGTGTATCTGAATCTGTCTTTTAAAGATTATCAACATCTGAAGAAACTTGCAGGACATAAATTTAAGTTTACGATTGTCTCTGAAGGAGGAACGCATTACAAAGCTGCCAGGTTAAAGAAAAGAAAACTCCTTTTTATCGGTATCCTTTTTTTTATGGTTGTCGTCCTGTGGCAGAGTCTTTTCATTAAAGAAATCGACGTTATCGGCTGTCAAAGCATACCGGAAGACGAGATAAGAGCTGTGCTTAAGGAAGAGAAACTTTATGAGGGGTGTCTGAAAAAGTTTAATTGCGATGAAATCGAGAAGACACTGTTTCGTCGGTTTAAACAGATTGTATGGGCAAGAGTAGCCTATGACGGAAGTTTTGCGGTAGTTGAAATTGCAGAAACGGATAATCCTATGCCCGAGAAAAAGGATAAATCTTTTTATTGTGATATCATAGCGAAGAAGGACTGCTATATCGAACAGATTTTACCTTATAAAGGCGAAAATCTCGTGGAAAAGGATGATTTTGTGCGAAAAGGGGATATACTTATTTCAGGGACAGTTCCTTATGAAAGTACAACTTATGAGTCTGAAACAGAAGGTGAACAGGAGTATTATGTTCATGCAGAAGGTAAAATTACGGGAATTGTACCGTATTACTTTACCTTTTATATGGAACCTGATGGTGATTATGATCTTGCCCACAGAATGTTAGAACACTGGATTAAAGAAAATATCCCGAAAAATGCACAAATTGTAAATAAAGATTTGAATTTTGATAAGAAAAAAAATATAATAAAGGTATATGGAACCGTAGTTTCCCGCGAGGAAGTGGGAAAAGAGAAGGAGATTATCATTGACGAATCAAAACCAAGAATTGAAGAAAATCCGGATAGCTGACGATGTGGACAGAATTGAATTGTTCGGCAATATGGATGTTAATCTGAACCTTATTCAGCAGAGTACAGGCGTTGAAATTTTTCAGAGAGATGACTGCCTGCTTTTAAGAGGAGAAAAAATAGAACTGGCTGAAGATATCCTAAATGAACTTATGGATATTCTTTATGTGGGAGAAAAACTGGATTTACAGAAAGTAAACTATGTAATCAGTCTTAAAGAAGAGGGCCTCTCCTACAAGGCGAACAATGTCGGGAAGGATATTATCTGTTTTACCTGCAAAGGAAGACCACTTAAGCCGAAAACGCTGGGACAGAAACATTATGTTGACAGTATCAGAGAAAAAGATATTGTTTTCGGTATAGGTCCTGCAGGTACCGGAAAAACTTATATTGCCGTTGCCATGGCAATTAATGCATATAAGAATAAAGAAGTGCAGAAAATTATACTGGCAAGACCGGCAGTTGAGGCAGGAGAACGACTTGGCTTTCTTCCGGGAGATTTGCAGGAAAAGGTTGATCCGTATTTAAGACCTTTATATGATGCACTTTATGATATTTTAGGTCAGGAAAATGCATTAAGGCTTAAAGAAAAAGAGGTTATTGAAGTGGTTCCTCTTGCATATATGAGAGGAAGAACACTGGATAATTCTTTTATTATTCTTGATGAAGCGCAGAATACAACAAGAGAGCAGATGAAAATGTTTCTTACAAGAATGGGTTTCGGGTCAAAGGTTGTCGTTACCGGAGACATTACCCAGATAGACCTTCCGAGAGGAAAAAAGAGCGGCCTTAAAGAAGCGGAACAGATTCTTCGTAGTGTTGAAGAAATCGATTTCTGTTATCTTAAAGACGTAGACGTTGTGCGCCATGAACTGGTCAAGAAAGTAATTAACGCTTACGATGAATATTATAAAAAACATCCGGAGTCAGATGAGGAATAGAAATGAAAATATATTTTGAAGAAGAACACGTAGTAACAGAAGAAATACTTGATACAATGGAAAAAGCGGCAGAATACTGCCTTGAACTTGAACATATCGATGCTGACAGAGCAGAAATAAGTGTTACTTTTGTAGAAGCAGAAGAAATAAGAGAGCTGAACAGAGATTACAGGGATACGGACAGAGTGACCGATGTCCTGTCTTTCCCGCAGTTTGATGATCTTAACGAACTTCCTGAAGTAGGAGAAATCTGTCTTGGAGATGTGGTAATCTGCAAAGACAGAGCAGCGGAACAGGCGGAAGAGTTTGGACATTCTTTTGAAAGAGAAATTATCTATCTTTTTACACACAGCATTTTACACCTTCTGGGATATGATCATATGGAAGAAGAAGAAAAAAAGGAAATGCGTGGGCGGGAAGAAGAAGTTATGACTTATCTTGGAACAGAGAGGTAGGAACATGAATTACAAAGAACTATATCGGAAAGCGGCAGAAGCCATGCCTAATGCATACGCGCCGTTTTCGAATTTCCAGGTAGGGGCAGCGCTTCTTACCGGGACAGGAGAAGTATTTACGGGAGTTAATGTTGAAAACTCATCCTTCGGCGCGACAATCTGCGCGGAGAGAACAGCATGTGTAAAGGCTGTTTCAGAAGGATTCAGGGAGTTTGAAGCCTTAGCGATAGTCAGCTGTAAGGGGAAAGGTTCTCCCTGTGGTATATGCAGACAGTTTTTATATGAATTTTCACCTGAACTTGTTATCATTACAGGGGAAGATGAAAACAATTTAGAAGTATTTATATTAAAAGATTTATTACCGGAAGGATTTAGATTATGATGAAATCAGGATTTATTGGAATTATCGGAAGACCGAATGTCGGAAAGTCAACACTTTTAAACAGCATTCTCGGAGAGAAGATTGCGATTACAACGGACAAACCGCAGACGACCAGAAACAGCATTCGTGGTATTTATACGCGTTATGATGAGAATGGTGAAGATGGAGCACAAATAGTTTTCATTGACACGCCGGGAATTCATAAAGCAAGAAACAAACTGGGAGCTGCAATGACAGAAATGGCAGTAAGCACATATAAAGAAGTTGATGTGATTTTATTTCTGGTTGACGGAAGCATCAAGAAAGGCCCGGGAGACAGATATATCGTAGATATGATTAAAGACATAAACACGCCGAAGGTTTTGATTATTAATAAGATAGACCGTATGTCGCCTGAAGAATATAAAGAGATTTATGATGAATATACAGAACTGGGTGTGTTTGATGAAATTTTCGGAACTTCTGCACTTGAAGGTACAAATGTTCCGGAGCTTCTGGACAAGCTTGAAGGATATATGGATGAAGGTCCTATGTACTTCCCTGATGACATGGTTACGGACCACCCGGAAAGATTTATTGTAAGCGAAATTATCAGAGAAAAAATTCTTAATTACCTGGAAGAAGAAATTCCTCATGGGGTTGCTGTTGAAATCGAATCTTATGAAGAGGAACCTAAGATTACAAGAATCGGTGCCGTAATCTATTGCGAAAGAAAATCACATAAAGGAATTATTATCGGTAAGCAGGGGAAAAAACTGAAAGGCATTGGAAAAAGCGCACGTTTGGAAATCGAAGCACTTATCGGTACAAAGGTTTATCTTGAATTATGGGTAAAAGTAAAGGAAAACTGGAGAGACAGCGATTTTGCACTGTCTAATTTCGGTTATAAGGAATAATTATGTTGGTTAACTCAGAGGGGATTGTTTTTAGACAGGTAAAAGCTTCATCCGGCAGAAGAATGATTCTTCTGTTCACAAAGAAGTATGGAAAAATCAGTGCAGGTACATCCATAACTGAACGTGGAAGAACAAAGGCAGCATTAGCGTTAAATCCTTTTGTTTACGGTAACTATGAACTGTTTAAAAACAGGGAGTATTACAACCTGAATAGTGGAGAAGCCAGAAAAAGTTTTTACAGTATAGGGGAAGACATCGACAAATATATGTATGCTTCTTTCGTTTTGGAGCTGACGGACAAGCTGATTCCGGAGGAAGTTCCGCAGCCGAAACTTTTTAATCTGCTACTGGACTTTCTTGAAGCTCTGGAAAAAAGAAAGCAGAGTTATGAAACTCTTGTACTGGCCTATGAGGTAAAGGCACTTGAACTTCTTGGGACTTTTCCTGAAACAGATTGCTGTATATGTTGCGGACAAAAAGAAGGACTGAAATTTTTCAGTGTACAGGATGGCGGCATGATGTGCAGCAGCTGCAATACAAAAAAACAGACAAATATAGAGAATACCAAGGCAGATACATTGATTTTCGAGCCGAAGTTTGATATAGTAGATATATTAAAATACTTTTCGAGGTATCCTCTTTATATGTTTGAAAAAATTGCATTAGATGCAAAAGTTGCAAAAGAACTGCAATATATTTTGAGAGCGTATATGTCTTATCATCTGGACATAGGCACCTTAAAAAGTGAGAGTATTTTTAATGATGATTTTTAGGAGGTAGAACAATGGAGATTACTTTAGAAAAGATTGAACTGGTTAAAGACAGAACAGGCGTAACGTATAAAGAGGCTAAAGAAGCTCTGGAAGCTGCAGACGGTAATGTTGTAGATGCAATCATTGCAATTGAACAGACTATAGACCAGTCATCAGGTTCAAAATTCGGTGCACAGAAAGAAGCACTTATTGATAAAATGAAAGAAATATTCAAAAAGGGAAATATTTCAAGAATTCTTGTAACTCGTAATGGAGATACAATCCTTAATATTCCTCTTAACGTAGGTGTAATCGGAACTGTTGTAGCACCATGGGGAATTATTGCCGGTACTGTAGCTGCTTTCGGTTTTAAATGCACAATCGAATTTATAAAGGATGACGGTTTCGTTATTGATCTTACAGAAAAAGCCGGAAATCTTTATGAAGATGCAAAAGAAAAGAGCAGTGATATCTATGAGGATTTCAAAGAAAAAGCTCCGGATATGTACGAAGATCTTAAAGAAATAAGTGAAGAGGCAATAGCAAAAGCCAAATATGCAGCTAAAGATGTTAAAGATAAGCTGAAGAAGGAAAGAAAGGGATTTGATGATTTTGATATAGACTTCGATGACCTTGATGACTTAGAAGATTTTGACTATGCAGATCTTTGTGATAAGGAATGCGAGGAATGTGAAAGTCCTTGTGAAGAAAGATGCGATGACTGCGGTTATGAAGAAAAAGAACAGGCAGAACAAAATAGATAGTAGAATAATTATAGAAATGGTAGGTAAAAAGGCGAATGAGTAAAGAAGTTACAATGGAGAAAATCGTTGCATTAGCAAAGAACAGAGGTTTTGTGTATCCGGGTTCCGAAATATACGGCGGACTGGCAAACACATGGGATTACGGTCCTCTTGGTGTTGAATTCAAGAACAATGTAAAGAAAGCATGGTGGAAAAAGTTCGTTCAGGAATCCAAATACAATGTCGGACTTGATGCTGCTATTCTTATGAATCCAAGAACATGGGAAGCATCAGGCCATGTAGGCGGTTTTGCAGATCCTCTTATTGACTGTAAAGAATGTAAAGCAAGATTCAGAGCAGATAAACTGATTGAAGAATATATGCAGGAAAACGGAATGGAAGTTGTTCCTGTTGATGGCTGGTCAAATGAAAAGCTGGAAGGATACATTGTAGAAAAAGCAATCAAGTGCCCTGAATGTGGAAAGAGCAACTTTACAGGAATCAGACAGTTCAATCTTATGTTTAAGACTTTCCAGGGTGTTACGGAAGACTCCAAGTCAGAACTTTACCTTCGTCCTGAAACAGCACAGGGTATTTTTGTAAACTTTAAAAATGTACAGAGAACATCAAGAAAGAAAGTTCCATTTGGAATTGCGCAGATTGGTAAATCTTTTAGAAATGAAATTACTCCGGGTAACTTTACTTTCAGAACAAGAGAATTTGAACAGATGGAATTAGAATTTTTCTGTAAACCGGGAACTGACCTTGAATGGTTTGATTACTGGAAACAGTACTGCATTAACTTCCTCGCATCTCTTGATATGAATATGGAAAATATCAGAACAAGAGATCACGAGAAAGAAGAATTATCACATTATAGTAATGCAACAACTGATCTTGAATATTTATTCCCATTTGGCTGGGGAGAATTATGGGGTATAGCAGACAGAACAGATTTCGACCTTAAACAGCATAGTGAATTTTCAGGTCAGGAAATGCTATACACAGATCCTGAGACAAATGAAAAATACATTCCATACTGCATTGAACCATCTCTTGGTGCAGACCGTGTTGCATTAGCCTTTTTAGTAGATGCATATACAGAAGAAACTTTAGCTGCCGGAAATGGAAAAGAAGATACAAGAGTTGTAATGAAATTCCATCCTGCTTTAGCACCATTTAAAGCTGCGGTTCTTCCTCTGGCAAAGAAACTTGCACCTGTTGCAGAGCCTGTATATGAAGAACTTGCAAAATATTTTAATATAGATTATGATGCGGCCGGTTCAATAGGAAAGAGATATAGAAGAGAAGATGAAATCGGAACACCATTCTGTATCTGTGTAGACTTTGATACTGAAACTGACGGATGTGTAACAATCAGAGACAGAGATACTATGGAACAGGTAAGACTTCCAATTGGAGAAGTTAGAGGATATATCGAAGAAAGAATGGCTTTCTAAAGAGGAGAGACAATCATGCAGAAATTCGTTTATTCATTTAACGAAGGTTCAAAGGATATGATACATCTTTTGGGAGATAAGGGAGCCAGTCTTGCAGAAATGACAAAGATAGGGTTACCTGTACCTTTTGGGTTTACCATTACGACAGAAGCATGCAGACGTTTTTTTGAAGAACGTGAAGCTCTTGATGATTCTGTTATTTCTGAGATTAATTTTAAAATTGAAGAACTTGAAAATGTTACAGGAAGGGTTTTCGGATGTACTGAAAACCCACTTCTTGTATCTGTGCGTGCAAGCGATGAGGATTCAATACCTGGTATGCTGGGATCTATACTTAACCTTGGAATTAATGATGATATTGTGAATGCAATAGCACAGAAAACAGGAAATGAACGTTTTGCCTTTGATTGCTATCGCAGGTTTCTGCAGATGTATGGCGTAACTGTTTTTAATATTCCGGCGATTGCTTTCTCTTTGCCTAAAACAAGAAAATGGTATGGAAATAATCCTGACTATACTGTATCGGACTTAAAAGATGTAATAAAAAGATATAAAGGTGTAATTTTTCAGTACACTGGAAGAGAAGTTCCTGAAGACGTTTACGAGCAGCTTATTGAAGCAATTAAAGCGCTTTTTCGTTCCTGTAACAATGAAAAAGCCTTACTGTATAAAAGAATTAACGGTATTTCCTATCGTATAGAAACGGCAGTGACTGTGCAGGCGATGGTATTTGGAAATTCCGGAGAAAATTCAGGTACAGGAGTTGCATTTACCAGAAGTCCGCTAAATGGAGAAAACAGAGTGTTTGGTGAGTTCCTTATAAATTCTCAGGGTGAGGATATCGTTCAAGGATACCGTACACCGAGGCCTCTGAAAGATATGGAAGATGTCTTTCCTGAGTTATGCAGGGAAATTATACATGTAAGTGATGTGCTTGAAAAGCACTATAAAGAAGTGCAGGATATAGAGTTTACCATAGAAAACGGAAAACTTTATATGCTGCAGTCACGTGCAGCGAAACAGACAGCTTCTTCAACGGTTAAAACAGCTTTCGATATGGTTGAAGAGGGATATATAGATAAAGAAACCGCTATTTTGAGAATTAATCCAAGAGATATTCATCAGATACTGCATCCATCTTTTGATGCAGAAGCGGAGAAAAATGCGAAGGTTCTGGGTACAGGTCTTCCGGCTTCACCGGGAGCGGCAACGGGAAGAATCTGTTTTAATTCCTCTGATGCGAAGATTGCGGCAGATGCAGGAGAAAAAGTTATCCTTGTAAGACAGGATACGTCACCATCTGATTTCTCAGGTATGATTGTATCTGAAGGTGTGTTAACTGTTCGGGGAGGTACAACATCTTATGCTGCAATGGTGGCAAGAGGAATGGGTAAATGCTGTGTGTCCGGATGTCCTGATCTTGTGGTAAACGAAACAGAAAAATATCTGACTTTCGGAGCTGAGGTGTTTCATGAGGGAGATAAAATTTCTCTTAACGGCTCAAAGGGTCTCGTTTACCGTGGTGAAATCAGAACAGTTTTACCGAAATTTTCAAAGGAATTTAATGCTATCATGGCATGGGCTGACGATGTAAGAAGCCTTAAAGTCAGAGCAAATGTTGATAATTCCGAAGAAGCGGAACTAGCAGTATTCTTTGGAGCGGAAGGGATTGGTCTATATAGGACTGAGCATATGTTTTTCAATAAAGAGCATATGGATATTGTTCGAGATATACTTGTTGCAAAAACAGATGAAGAGAAGAATGAAGCGCTAAGAAGGTTTCGTCCCTATCAGAAGGAGGAGTTCAAAAAGGCTTATGAAGTTATGGAAGATAAACCAATGACTATTCGTCTTTTGGATCACTCTATGTATGAATTTTTCCTTCAGGGTGCGGACAATATGGATGATCTTGCAGAATTCCTCAACATACCTTATAGTGAGCTTAAACAGATGGCGGATGAGTATTACGAGTCCAATGCTATGCTGGGGCACCGTGGGTGCAGACTGGCAATAACTTATGAGGAAATCGCAAAAATGCAGGCAAGAGCTATTATTGAAGCGGCACACGAAGTAAGTGAAGAAAAGCATATTGATATTACACCTGAAATTATTGTACCTCTTGTAGGCACCAAAGAAGAATTGAAATACGTAAAGCAGATAATGAAATCTGCAATAGATGAATACCTGAAAGAACAGGATATTAATATGGATTATTCTGTAGGCGTGCTGATAGAAATTCCGAGAGCAGCTTTGGTTGCGGATCAGCTTGCTCAGGAAGCGGAGTTCTTTTCTTTTGGAACCAATGATATGACACAGATGGTTTATGGCCTGTCAAGAAATGATACAGGAGATTTGATTAAAGAATACATGGATAAAGGTATTTTTAAATACGATCCGTTCCAGGTAATTGATGAAGACGGTATTGGCGTGCTTATGCGTTATGCAATAAGAAAAGGCCGTCAGATAAAATCAGGAATTAAATTCGGTATATGTGGAGAACATGGAGGCAATCCTGAGAGTATAGACTTCTGTCATAGAATAGGGTTAAACTATGTTTCCTGTTCGCCGTATAGAGTACCTATAGCAAGGGTTGCAGCTGCGCAGGCCGCAATAAGTGAAAAAAAGAAAAATAAGTAAAGTGCATAGATTTATGCACTTTTTTTATAATATAGGGAATATTAATTTTATTATAAGAATATTTCTATATTGCTCAAAGAGAGATATCTGAATGTATCGCCTCCTGCAGGCGATATGAGTAAAGAGAAAAATTCACTTCCTTTATTTCGTCTTTTTTACTAATCTTAAAGCATAGAATCTTTTTACATTGAAAGGCAAAACTTTACTTTTAACAGAATTTATAATATAATTCTAAATAATAAATAATTTCACGGGTAAAGGAGATGGAAAAATGTTAGCAGTAACAGAGATGATTGCAGATAACAGTTTAGTGTTTTGGACTACGGCATGTATCTTATTTCTTATTATAGAAGGACTTACTATGGGTCTTACAACAATCTGGTTTTCTGCAGGGGCATTAGTGGCAATCATTGTTGCATTCTGCGGAGCAGGCATTGGAATACAGTTTGCGGCATTTTTAATTGTCTCAATGGTTCTTCTGCTTTTTACAAGAAAGATTTTTGTGAATAAGCTGCGTACCGGTTCAGTGAAGACCAATGTAGATGCACTTATCGGAACGAAAGCTCTTTTAAGCACAGAAATCAAAGCTTTTGCAGTTGGAAAAATCATACTTAACGGTCAGGAATGGTCAGCCGTATGTGAGAACAGAGGTGATAGCCTTCTTGCAGGTGAAGAAGTTGAAGTTATTCGTATTGAAGGGGTCAAGGCAGTTGTACGCCCTGTAAAGTAAAGGAGGAGAAAAATGTTAGGGACTATTATTATCATTCTGATTATTGCAATTCTAATTGTCTTAATTGCAACGAACATTCGTATTGTTCCACAGGCCAGAGCATATGTAATTGAAAGATTAGGTGCATACAAAGAAACATGGCAGGTTGGACTACACTTTAAAATTCCGCTAATTGACAAGATATCAAGGAAAGTATCTTTAAAAGAAAAAGTTATTGATTTTCCACCGCAGCCGGTTATCACTAAGGATAATGTTACAATGGAAATCGATACTGTAGTATATTTCCAGATTACAGATCCTAAACTTTATACTTATGGTGTAGAAAGTCCAATGGATGCTATAGAAAATCTGACAGCAACTACATTAAGAAACATCATCGGTGAACTTGAGCTTGATGAATCACTGACAAGCCGTGAACATATTAACACAAAAATCAGACTTGTACTTGATGAAGCTACGGATCCATGGGGAATTAAAATCAATCGTGTAGAAGTTAAGAACATCACGCCACCAAGAGATATTCAGATGGCTATGGAAAAACAGATGCGTGCAGAACGTGAAAGAAGAGAAGCTATCCTTATTGCGGAAGGAGAAAAGAAATCCGCAGTACTTATTGCAGAAGGTAACAAACAGGCAAAAATTCTTGAAGCGGAAGCGAACAAGGAGTCAAAGATCCTGGAAGCTGATGCTAAGAGAGAAGCTGCAATCAGAGAGGCACAAGGTCAGGCTGAAGCTATCAGAATGGTAAAACAGGCTACCGCAGACGGTATTAAGATGATTGTAGATGCTGAACCGAACAAAGAGGTAATTGCACTTCAGAGTTTAACTGCATTTGAAAAGGCTGCAGACGGTAAAGCGACAAAACTTATTATTCCTTCAGAAATTACAGGTCTTGCAGGACTTGCTACTTCACTGAAAGAATTTATGACTGATGATAAGAAAACAGAAGAAAAATAAAGCGTAAAGTAAGAACGGCAGTTGTACGAAGGAACTTCATATAACTGCCGTTCCTGTTTTTTTGTCGTTATAAAATACTTAAAAAGGAAATCTCATTAAAGAATATGAATATAGCCTTTTAATTCATTTTCCATTTCAACACGGTGATGTTTAGTATAGATACCAGGGATACCACCTGTATGAAGCATAATTACTGTTTCACCCTGTTTGATTCTTCCTGTTTTTACCATATCAAGAAGGCCTGTAAGAGTTTTTCCTGTGTAGCAAGGGTCTACAATAATAGCTTCTTTTCTTGCAAGATAGTAGATGGATTCACGAACTTCTTTTACAGGATTGTTGTATGCGCCGAAAACATAATCTTCTGTTAAGTCGTATTCTTTAGGTGCGATGTCCATGTCAAGATCAAAGAATTTTTTTACTCTTCCGTAGTATTCTGTAAGATGACTTCTTACACCGCCTGCTTTTGGAGAAATAGCAACACCTGTAAGATGAATTGGAAGCTGGTTGTGCTTTATTCCCATCTGTAATCCAAGATAAGTTCCCATGCTGCCGATTGTAGAAACAAGGCGGGCTTTTTCTATACCCATTTCTTTCATCTGTTCAGCGATTTCAACGGCACAGTCATAGTAGCCGAGAGTACCCAGTTCATTAGAACCGCCTACAGGAATGTAGTAAACTTTTTCACCTTTTGCTTCCCATTCTTCAGTAACTTTTTTTACTGTAGCTGCTTCAAGTTCACTGTCACTGCAACTACCGTCATTTTTTACAAGATATACGGAGCAACCCATAATTGCATCAAGAAGCAGGTTAGCGGAAATTTCTCCTGGATATGCATCAACAGCAACAATTGCGGATTTCATTCCGAATTTTGCGGCTACAGCAGCAGTCAGTCTGCCGTGGTTTGTCTGTGCACCACCGACAGTCAGAAGCATTGTTGCACCTTTATCTTTTGCGTCTTTTACCAGATATTCCAGTTTACGCAGCTTGTTACCGCCTGTACCGAAGTTTGTAAGGTCATCACGCTTCATATAGAAGTTGATACATAGCTCTTCAGACAGGTTATCCAGCCTTGTTAAAGGTGTGGGAGCGTTAATAAAAGAAATTTTTTCATGACCAAGGGACATAATGTTACCTCCTTAATTATTATATAATATTAATTTTTTAGACTTTGCAATGGTGCGGGAATTCTTCCGCCACGATTAATCATTTTTGCAGGAGACTTTGTACGAAGTGGCATTACCGGACCGTAACCTAAAAGACCTCCAAAGTCCAGTTCTTCTCCTTCTTTTAAGCCGATTGCAGGGATTACTCTTACTGCAGTTGTCTTTGTATTTACCATTCCGATTGCAGCTTCATCAGCAATAATAGCAGAGATAACTTCACTTTTTGTATCTCCCGGAATAACAATCATATCAAGACCTACAGAACATACAGCAGTCATTGCTTCCAGCTTTTCAATAGATAAAACACCGTTTCTTGTAGCATCAATCATACCGGCATCTTCACTCACCGGAATGAAAGCGCCTGAAAGTCCGCCGACACTGGATGAAGCCATTACACCGCCTTTTTTTACAGCATCATTAAGCATAGCAAGTGCAGCTGTTGTACCGTGAGCGCCACATTGCTCCAGTCCGATTTCTTCAAGGATATGGGCAACGGAGTCGCCTACGGCAGGTGTAGGTGCAAGAGAAAGATCGATAATTCCAAATGGAACATCAAGCATTTTTGCAGCTTCAGAGCCTACCAGCTGACCCATTCTTGTAATTTTAAAAGCGGTTTTTTTAATGGTTTCAGCAACTTCATTAATTGGTGCATTATCAGGCATTTTTGCGAGAACGGAGCGAACCACGCCGGGACCTGAAACTCCTACATTAAGCACACAGTCTGCTTCTCCCGGACCGTGAAAGGCACCTGCCATAAATGGATTATCTTCTACCGCATTACAGAACACAACAAGTTTTGCAGCGCCGATACACTGCTTATCTTTGGTAAGTTCAGCCGCTTCAATAACTTTTTTACCCATAATTTTTACGGCATCCATATTGATGCCGGCTCTTGTTGAACCGATATTTACGGAAGAGCATACAAGTTCGGTCTCTGCAAGTGCTCGAGGAATTGAATCAACCAGAGCCCGGTCTCCTGCACTGAAACCTTTCTGAACAAGGGCGGAAAATCCGCCGATAAAGTTTACCCCGATATCGTGTGCGACTTTATCAAGTGTCTTGGCATATTTTACAGGATCTCCTCCGGAAACACCGACAAGTACAGAGATAGGTGTTACTGAAACTCTTTTGTTTACGATAGGAATACCGTATTTTTTTTCGATGAACTCACCAGTTTTTACCAGGTTTTTAGCTTTATTGTATATTTTGTTATAGACTTTTTCACAGGATTTGTCTATATCACTATCAGCACAGTCAATAAGGGAAATCCCCATTGTAATTGTACGTATGTCGAGATTTTCTTCCTGAATCATGGTAATTGTTTCCATGATGTCGCTCATATTAAGCATCTATTGTTCCTCCCCCTTTATAAATTAGATTCTGTGCATTGAATTAAAGATGTTTTCGTGCATTACATGAACCTGCATACAGGGAACCTTTTCTCCAATGGATTTCTGCAGTTCGTCAATCTGTTTTGATGCATCTGTAATGTCAATAATCATTACCATGCAGAAAAAGTTTTCAAGAACGGACTGGGTTACTTCGATGACATTTGCATTTGCATCTGCACATGCAGTAGAAACTTTGGCAAGAATTCCTACCATATCTTTTCCGATAACTGTAACAACAGCTTTTGATTGTACATTCATTTGTTTATTCTCCTTTTTTATATACTCTATATATATTATCTTGTAATAAGGTATCTACTTTGTATTTTATATTCAGCCATGGATAATTCATGTTGAAATATTTTTTATTACTTCCTTTATGTCCAACCATATTGGAAAAGGAATTGCTGCTTGCAAAGAAATCAACTTTTGTCTGTGAAGATGAATCCATGTTAAGCAGTTTTATCTGAACTTCTATCTGCTCTCTTGCAAGCTGGCTTTCTACAAGCTGACGAAATGCAGGATGATACGTGTCTCTCAGAATGTCTCCGTTTTCATTTATAATATCTGTACTTTTAAGACCTACACGAATGATGTCAATTCCTGCATGATCAATAATTCTATACATATTTTTTGTTCGTTCTACAGCTTCCTCCTGAGAAAGGGGGGTATAACTTCCATCCAGATAGCAGTCATAGAGTTCAGTATCTTTAATAACAACAGTAGGATATAATCTTACTATAGATGGTGCAATTTTAACTGTTTCTTTTGCTGAGTGTATGCAGGTTTCCATACTGTCACCAGGAAGACCAATCATAAGCTGGATTCCCAGTTCTATTCCATAATCTTTAATTAATCGGGAACTGTTGTAAACTACTTTGCTGTTGTGACCACGTTTCGATTTTTTGAGAACATCGTCATCAAAGGACTGAACGCCCAACTCGATAGTATCTGTATCATATTTCATCAGATTATCAAGAATTTCTTCATTAATATAATCCGGTCTTGTAGACATATGAATTTTATCTATTTTACCCATATCTTTATATCTTTTGGCTACAGAAAGGAAAGCACTTTGTTCTTCTATGGGAATACCCGTAAAACTTCCACCGAAGAAGGAAAGTTCGATGGTTTCGAGTCCTCTGTTCTGTAAAGTGGGAAGCCAGGTTTCCACAATATCTTCTACATCTTTTACCGTTACCGGTTTCTGCCTGGCAGTAATCTTCTTCTGATTACAGAAAATGCAGTCATTGGGACAGCCTTTATGTGGTATAAATATGGGAATGATTGCATGTTTTTTCAATTTGACACTCCATTTTATTTAAATGATTGAACCTATATCTGTAAGTTCAAATTCCGGAAACCACTTGCATTTTAAATTCCGCTGTTCGATAAAACGGACAATACGTTCAAAATCAGGATGAGCGGACAAGTCTCCGTGGAAAATAATCTCGTTGTTGATACGACCGCTGGCGCCGCCGATAAATCCTGTATCATAACCATCCAGTCTGACAAAACCGGGAGAAATAAGTAGTACCTCTAAATCAGGATATTTACTACATGCTTTTGCAATTCCTTTATCATAGGTAATGATTGAATTTTCATCTACAATAACAATGCTGCATTTGGAATAACCCTGCCGTACATTGATTAATTTCATATCCATCTGATTTGCAGTGAGAAGAAGCTCTTCATTTGTAAAGGATAGATTGTGAATAAAGTATTTCCCTGTACATGCGGCATTGAAAGCAATATCTTCTGGATAGTTCATTCTTATTACATTCCGCTTTGCAATAAAAACTGGAGAGTTAGTGTGAATCCCCAGTTTACATAAAAACATATCAGGATGACAGGATAATCCTTCAGGAACAATTCCCGACATAAAAAACGGTTCTATAGCAATCCCTTTTTCTTCCAAATAGCTTGTCAATATTTTGTTTGCATTCTTTGAAATGTATATTTTATTCATGAACTTATTCTAACACAAATGGTCGTGTAAAAAAAGAAAATATTTAAATAAATTTTAGCGAATTTTTGTTAAGTGCTTTTGAAAATATCCTTAATATTTTAACATTAGCAGCAGATAAGTCGGTGATTTTAATTTTTTATGTAACTCCTGAATTTTTGCCAAATAAATCTTATGAAATTTTCAGATAGGTTTTTATAATGTATGAATATGAAGTTTCATCAGCAACATGGCATATCTTTATTTTTTCCTCTGATAAGTCAGGGGTTTCCAATGTCGTCTGATGTTATCCTCTTATTTTTATCCGTTACACTTTGAGTATATTATTTAAAGCAATATGAAATATTTGAGGATATTTTCTTTTTTGCAGACTTAAGACACTATCACTTTTGAATCACAATATTTAAATAAAATTTAGTGAATTCCTTGACTTTCCGGATGCGAATATGATTATATTGAATGTATACTAATGAAAGGCAGTGTAACAGAATGGTTAATATAGGTAACAGCTGGGATGAAGTACTAAAAGAAGAATTTAAGAAAGAATACTATCAGAAATTAAGACTTTTTCTCATAAACGAATATAGGAATTATACGATTTATCCTGATATGAATGATATTTTTAATGCATTTAAGGTAACGCCTTATGAAGATGTAAAGGTTGTTATACTCGGACAGGATCCATATCATGAGCCGGGACAGGCCCATGGAATGGCATTTTCTGTTAAAAAAGGGATAAAGACGCCGCCATCTCTTGTAAATATATATAAAGAATTAAAAGATGATTTAGGAATAGAACCTGTTAACCATGGTTATTTAATGAAATGGGCCGAACAGGGTGTACTACTTCTGAACACATGTCTTACGGTAAGAGAACATAAAGCAAATTCTCATAAAAATAAGGGATGGGAAAAGCTTACGGATGCAGTAATATCAGCCTTAAATGACCGTGAAAAGCCTATCGTATTTATACTATGGGGCGCTAATGCCAAGGCAAGAGCACAGTTGATTACAGGAAAACAGCATCTGATACTGAACGGCGCACATCCAAGTCCGCTATCTGCATATAATGGTTTTTATGGTGGTAAGTATTTCTCCAGGGCTAATGACTTTTTACAGGCATCTGGAGAAGAACCGGTAAATTGGAAATTGGAATAAAATAACAAAAAATGATATTTTTTTCGTAAAATTTGTGTGTGACAACTACAAAAAACTGTAAAATTTATTATTTTCAATGAATTCTGATTTTTCGTTGACTTTTACTTTTTTTAGTACTATTCTACCCCATGGGATATAGTTCGTAAGTGAAAGGAGAGAGTCATGAGAAGAGCAAAATTAATTACACTGTTTCTTGTAGTTGCAATGACGGTAACTACAGCAGGAGCGTTTGCGTGCACAGGATTATATGTTGGAAAAGATGCCAGCGCAGATGGTACAACGATTGTAGGAAGAAGTGAGGACCAGGGTACTGGAATCTATGGCAAAATGTTTAAGGTACAGCCAAGAGTCAAAGAAAAAGGCAGATACTATGTAGACGAAGGTGAAGAGCAGGAAGGTTTCAAGGTAGCATTACCTGAAACAACTTATAAATACACCTACGTTCCGGACAGTTCTGACTTAGGCGATGGACAGTATCCGGGAACATGTACTAACGAATATGGTCTTGCTGTTGTCGGAACAGTTTCCGCAAGCCCTTCGGCAGAATATGAAGCACTGGATCCATATGTACATCCGGGACTGAGAGAAGCTATTCTTCCCGGCCTTATTGCATGCCAGTGCAAAACAGCTCGTGGAGCAGCAGAAAGATTAGCACAGCTTACAGACAAATACGGCTCAGAAGAAGGTAATATTCTGTTCTTTGTAGATAAAAAAGAAGCATGGTTGTTTGAATCCTACGGTGGACATACTTATGCAGCAATGAAGATGCCGACAGATAAAGTTGCAGTATTTGGAAATCAGTTTATGATTGATGTTGTTGATAAAAACGACAAAGAAAACTATATTTTCTCAAAGAACTTATTTGAAACAATAGATAAAGTCGGAGCAGTAATGGAAGATGGAAAATATAATCTTGTAAAATCCATCAGTGACAGTCCAAGAGAAGAATATTCCAACATGAGAACATGGATGGGACATAAGCTTTTAGCACCATCAACTGTTGGAGAATATAGTGATTCGGAATTTTATCCTCTATTCTATGCTCCAGATAAAAAAGTTCAACTGGAACAGGTTATGGACTTATTTAGAAATCGTTATGAGGATACGCCATACGATATGATGCTTCCAGAAAATGCAGGAAGAAGACCTATCGGCGTTACAAGAAGCTCACAGGTTCATATCATACAGACAATAAATGATCTGCCTAAAGAAACATGCCAATTACAGTGGCTGGCAATGGGTAATGCGGAACATTCCGTATTTGTTCCGGCATTTAGCGGTATTACCAATACACACAAAGCATATCAGGTAGACGGAAGTAAGGCATATAAGAGTGAAAGTTTTTATGACTCAACAAAGAGAATTTGCTCCATTGCAGAAAGTGATCGTGAGTTCCTGAGCCAGGGTGTAAAAGATTACTGGAAACTTCAGGAAAAGATGATGATTAAGTCAACAAAGAGTCAGATTAAGAAAATAAAAGAAGCCTATGGCAAGAGCAAAGATGACGGAAGAAAATACGTTACAAAACTCTCCAAGAAATATGCAGATAAGCAGTACAAGAATACTGAACCGTTATTTAACGAATTATTTTGGTTAGCAACAAGTAATCAGAACGACAGACCGGATAATGAAAGAAAAGAACATTTTGTAGCAAATACAAAATTAGAAGAATATGCAAAATTTGCAGGATACAAAGTGTCAAAGAATAAAAAAGGTACAAAGTATACTCTTACGAAAAAAGGGGTAAAATATGTAGTCGCAGAAGGTAAAGATGTATGTAAAGTTACAAAAGACGGAAAAACATCAGATATTACATTAACGCATGCTCCGTTTATTGAGAATGATACATTATATGCACCGGTAGATTTTGTAAAGACTTTATAAAAAGAAAAGACAGAAAAACTGTCATTAAACGAACGATGTATCCTTAAAATAAAAAGAACTGCATTTAGGATTTATTATATTCTGAATGCAGTTCTTTTGCTACCTTAAGCTTTTAGCTCAATAATCCTTAGATTTATTTTGCTTCCAGCAAATTGTCAATTGTAGGATGTACGCAATAAAACTGACACAGGGCATCGTATTGTTCTTGTGCTTTTTTTATGCGTTCAGGATTATGTTTATTCTGTTTCTCTGCTTTTATCATAATGTTTCTTGCAGTATGTTCAAGACTTGTAAATTCAATCATGGAGACATTGTAGCCGGCAGCTTCCAGTTTAAGACCTCGGAGTCCGTCTGTAAGATATTCAGTAAGACGGTCTTTAAGTATGCCGTACTTCAGTATCGGCTGGTGAAGATTGTTGTCAATCTGTCTGAACAACTCATGCTGACAGCATGGTACGGATAGAATGACTTTTGTATTCCATGAAACGGCATTCATCAGGGCATAATCTGTAGCGGTATCGCAGGCGTGAAGTGTAACCACCATATCTGCAGAATCTCCGGTATATTTACTTATATCGCCTTTTAGAAATTTCAATGTGTCATAATGAAGATCCTTTGCAACCTTATTGCAGAAGCGGATAACATCTTCCTTAAGATCAAGGCCGATAATATCTACCTGACGGTTATGCATCTTATGAAAATAATAGTAAAGTGCAAAAGTAAGATAAGCTTTACCACAGCCAAAGTCCACGATTTTAAGAGGTCTGTCCTTTGAAAGGTTTTCCAGGCAGTCTTCAACGATTTCAAGATAACGGTTAATCTGACGATATTTACTGTAATGCTTTGGTATAACTTTTCCGGTTTCATCCATAACACCTAAGCGTATAAGAAAATCACAGGGAGTGCCTTCTGGAATGATTCGTCTTTTTTCACGATTGTGTTCCAGGGTAGGCATACCTTTAGAGGCCGGCTTAGTTGTTATCCTTGGTTTTGACGCCTTTGACGCTAATATCTGTATATCTTCGCTAAGTGTAAAAATATTTATCTGTTTAAAATTTTCAATAACAAGCTGAAGCGCAAGGCCGGAGGCTTCTGCTTCGGACAGGTTTTTATGCGTAACCTTTTTTTCGAAGGTATATTCAGCCTGATAATGTAAAGTATTTTCAATTTTTACAGGACGAATTGTTACTTTATTGTATTCTAATGATTTCTTCCTTTTTCCACTGAAAATCATTCTGACAAGCTCTCTGTCCTGAAAGATTTTTGTGAAAAGCTTTTCTAACTGTTCCATGTTTTTACTCCATTTCAAAATAATAGAGTTATTTTATCATAAAACAATTTAAGGTTCAACAAATGGGACATCAAGGATATCTGCAACAGATATTGATAGATTTCTGCCAATGGACTCAACATTGTTTGTTATCCATAAGGCATCATCTTCGTTATCATGATATGCAACTTCCACGAGTACGGCAGGGGAATTTGTTTTACGCAGCTCAAAGAGTGATGTTGTCGGAACTGCTGTTACAAGTGCGGGATTAGGGTAAATCTCTTTGAGATTGTTTGCGATGATTGTTGCATCTTTTTCTGATGCATCACTGTCTTTATAGTAATAAACATCCGGCCCCTGAATTTGTCCTGCTAAATTTGCCGGTGCGGCGTTGGAGTGAATAGCAAGATGAAAATCATATCCATAGGCATTTGAATCACGTACAGAATCTGCAACACTTCCACCAGGATTGTTACGGGTAAAGGTAATTCCACTTGCACGAAGATATGGAATCATGGCATCAGTGATGAGATTGGCAAAATATTCTTCTGTTCCGCCAGTTACAAACTGGTTATAGTCCTGGGTAGAAGGACTTAAATAAACACTTGGCATAAGAGTTCCTCCTGACAAATAAAGTTATATAATTATCAGTATGCAGGAAGAGTTAAAAGAGTGAATAGAAATCGCAGCAGACTTGAAAGAGACACGAAATTATGATAAAATTATGTGAGATTTTATTGAAAAGAAGGTAATTTAATGACAGAAAAACAGAAGATTATTAATATAGCAGTAATTGCCCACGTTGATGCGGGCAAATCCACACTTGTAGATGCATTTTTAAACCAGAGCGGAGTATTCAGAGCAAATGAAGATGTAGCCGACTGTGTTATGGACAGTGATGATATCGAAAGAGAAAGAGGAATCACTATTTATTCCAAGAACTGTTCTGTTATGCATGGAGATGTAAAGATTAACATTGTAGATACACCGGGGCATGCGGATTTTTCATCAGAAGTAGAACGTATAATGAAGACAGTAGATGCTGTAATTCTGCTGGTAGACTCCAGCGAAGGACCTATGCCGCAGACAAGATTCGTACTTAGCAAATCACTGGAACAGGGTCTTAATCCTATTCTGTTTATCAATAAACTGGACAAAAAAGATGCAAGAATCGACGAAGTTGTTGATGAAGTATATGAATTGTTTATGGATCTTAATGCCAATGACAGGCAGCTTGACTTCCCGATCCTTTACGGTATTGCAAGACAGGGTATTGCAGTAAGAGAACCTGAAGAGGCAATGGGATTATCTGTAGAAGAAGGCGGAACAAAGATCAAACATACACCGACAGGATATGCTGGTCTTGATATTACACCATTATTTGAAACAATAATTGAAAACTGTGAGCCATATCCTGATCTGAGAGAAGAACCATTGCAGTTCCAGGTTTCAACACTTGGTTATGATGACTATATCGGAAGACTGGGAATCGGAAGAATAACACAGGGTATAATCAAAGAGGGACAGTCCGTAGTAGTTGCACAGGCTGATGGAAGTCTTGTACAGAGAAAAATCAATCAGGTATTTGTATATAGAGGTCTTAAACGTGTGGCAGTTCCTCAGGCAGAATGCGGAGATATTGTTGTAATTTCCGGAATTTCCGACATTTCTATCGGAGAAACAATCTGCGATCCTAAAGATCCTCAGCCGATGGAAATGATTAAAATTGAAGAACCTACATTATCTATGAACTTCATGGTAAACAAATCACCATTTGCCGGAAAAGTAGGCAAATTTGTAACATCAAGACATATCAGAGAAAGACTGAATAAAGAACTTGAAGTTAACGTAGGTTTAAGAGTAGAAGAAACGGATTCAACAGACTGCTTCAAAGTTTCAGGAAGAGGAGAACTGCATCTTTCGATTCTTATCGAAAATATGAGAAGAGAAGGATACGAATTAGCAGTATCCAAACCGGAAGTAATTCTGCACAGAGATGAAAAAGGCAGGAAATACGAACCGGTAGAAGAAGTTGTTATTTCTTTACCGGATGAATATGCAGGAACTGTTATTTCCAAATTAAACCTTAGAAAAGGTATCATGGTTCAGATGACAGGAGAAAACGGATATTCAAAGCTGACATATAACGTTCCTACAAGAGGACTTCTCGGATATCGTACAGAGTTTATCAACGATACCCGTGGTGAAGGCTCTATGGAAAGACGTTTCCTTGAATTCCAGGAATACAAGGGCGAAATTCCGGAAAGAACAAACGGAGTTGCAATTGCTATTGAAGAGGGAGTTGCTACTCCTTATGCACTGTTTAATATCGGAGAACGTGTACAGATGTTTATTGAACCGGGAACTAAGGTTTATGAAGGTATGATTGTGGGAATGAACTCAAGAAGTGAGGATATGGAAGTAAATCCATGCAAAGCCAAGAAAGTAAGTAATATGCGTGCGGCAGGAAGTGATGAAGCTATTCGTCTTTCACCGGCAAGAACATTTACACTTGAAGAGGCTCTTGAATTTATTGCGGATGATGAACTTGTAGAAATCACGCCAGATGATATTCGTATCCGTAAAAAACTCCTTCGTGAAATTGAAAGAAGAAGAGCTGGAAGATAGGAAAAATAATGACAGATAAAACTATAGAAATCTTAACCAATATAGGTATTGCAGTTGCAATGCTTATTGGAGGATGGATTGTAATAAAAATTCTTCTGAGAATAGAGAAGAAAGCATTACAGAAATCAAAAATAGATGGTGCAGTGCATCTGTTCATTTTGAGATCGACTAAAATTGCACTCTGGGTTTTGCTGATTATCGCAATCCTTCCAAAATCTGCACCTTTTGTTGCAGCTCTCGGTGCAAGTGGTGCAGCAATAGCACTTGCTCTTAAAGACAGTCTCGGCAATGTAGCCGGCGGAATATTGCTATTGATGAATAAGCCTTTTATGCAGGGCGATATTATAGAAGTAAATAATACCAGCGGAGTTGTTGACAGTATTGATTTGATGACAACAAGACTGCACACTTTTGACAACAAAGTGGTTACCGTTCCTAACGGAGTACTTAATACCTCTGTTATTGTAAATCACACAAAAGAAGACATCCGAAGGGTTGACTGCTTATTCAGTATCAGTTATGATTCAGATATAAAGAAAGCGAAAGATATTCTTTTAGATGTTGTCAGAAAATGCGAAGGCGCATATAGCGAGCCTGCACCTGCAGTCGGAGTTTCCCATCATGGAGATTCAGCAATTTTACTGGATTTGAAAGTTTGGTGTGGCACTTCTGACTATTATGTTGTAAAATATTACTTAGAGGAAGAAGTCAAACTTGCTTTCGATAAAGAAAATATTGTCATACCATATCCACACATGGATATTCGCGTGACTAAGTAGTTAATGCTCAATTTGTTAATTTTAATTTTTTTATAAGAGAATGGGAGAACAATATGAAAGAAATTAAAAAATTTAAAAGAGTTTTAGTTGCAAACAGAGGAGAAATTGCAATCAGAATTTTCAGAGCCTGTAACGAATTAGGCATCAGAACTGTAGCAGTTTACTCAGAAGAAGATAAGAATTCTTTATTCCGTATGAAAGCGGACGAATCTTATCAGATTGGTAAAGGAAAGACACCAGTTGGAGCGTACCTTGGTATTGATGAAATTATCGATTTAGCAAAAGCTAAAGGTGTAGATGCAATCCATCCTGGTTATGGATTCCTTTCAGAAAATGAAGAATTTGCTGAAGCATGTGAAAATGCAGGAATTGCGTTCATTGGACCTGATCACATTATGATGGACAGTCTTGGCGATAAGATTAAATCCAAACTTGTAGCAGCAAGGGTAGGTGTACCAACAATTCCAGGTGTAGAGAAAGCTATTGAAACAGAAGAAGAAGCAGTTGATTTTGCTAACAAATGTGGATATCCTATTATGCTTAAGGCGGCAGCCGGTGGCGGCGGAAGAGGAATGAGAATTGTAAGGAACGAAAAGGATCTTCTTCCGGAATATAGAAGTGCAAAGAGCGAAGCTGCAAAAGCTTTCGGCATTGATGATATCTTCATTGAAAAGTATTTAGAAAGCCCTAAACATATTGAAGTTCAGGTTTTGGGAGATAAATATGGTAATGTTGTACATCTTTGCGAAAGAGACTGTTCTATTCAGAGAAGACATCAGAAAGTCATTGAATTTACACCGGCACTATGCTTAACAGAAGAAAAAAGACAGGCTATCTGTGAAGACGCTCTTAAGATTGCAAGAGCTGTAAATTACAGAAGTGCAGGAACCGTTGAATTCCTGTTAGACAAGAACGGAAACCATTATTTCATCGAAATGAATCCAAGAATTCAGGTAGAACATACAGTAACAGAAGTTGTTACAGGCATAGATATTGTTCAGTCCCAGATTTTAGTTGCTGAAGGATATCCTCTTGACTCAGATGAAATCGGTATCAAAAACCAGAAAGACATTAAAACTGACGGATTCGCTATCCAGTGCAGAATCACTACTGAAGACCCTGCAAACGGATTTGCTCCTGATACAGGTACAATCGAACTTTACAGAAGTGCATCTGGTTACGGTATCCGTTTAGATGGAGGTAATGGCTTTACAGGTTCTGTTGTTTCACCATATTATGACAGCTTACTTGTTAAAGTAACAGCTCATGCAAAAACATTTGATGTTGCAACAAGAAAAGCAATCAGAGCATTGAGAGAAACAGAAATTAAGGGTGTTAAGACCAATATCGGTTTCTTGCTGAATGTACTTAACCATCCGACTTTCAATGCAGGTAACTGTGATACAGGATTCATTGCAGCAAATCCAGAACTGATGAATATCAGAAAAGCTGATGACAGAGAACTTAAAGTTCTAAAATTTATCGGTAATAAAGTAGTAAATGAAACTAAGGGAATCAAACCACAATTTAACGTTCCTGTATTCCCTAAGATTTCAAAGAAAGAAATTAATGTTCTTAACGGAACAAAACAGTTACTTGACCGCGAAGGACCTGAAGCAGTTGCTAAATGGACTTTAGATCAGAAAAAACTATTAGTTACAGATACAACAATGCGTGACGCACAACAGTCACTGATGGCTACAAGAGTAAGAACTATCGACATGGAAAAAATTGCTCCTGCAGTTGCACTTTACGGTAAAGATTTATTCTCCCTCGAAATGTGGGGTGGAGCAACATTTGATACAGCATACAGATTCTTAAAAGAATCACCATGGGAAAGACTTGAAACTCTTAGAAAGTTAATTCCTAATGTAATGTTCCAGATGCTGATCAGAGGTGCTAATGCTGTAGGATACAAGAACTATCCTGACAATGTAATCAGAGAATTCGTTAAAGAATCTGCAAAAGCAGGCATTGACGTATTCCGTATCTTTGACTCACTGAACTGGATTCAGGGTATGGAAGTTGCTCTTGATGAAACTCTTAACCAGGGCAAACTTGCAGAAGCATGCATCTGCTATACTGGAGATATTCTTGATGATACAAGAACAAAATATAATCTTGATTATTACATCAGAATGGCTAAAGAATTAGAAAAGAGAGGAACACATATCTTAGGTATCAAGGATATGACTGGTCTTCTGAAACCAATGGCAGCTTACAAGTTAGTTAAAGCACTTAAAGAAGAAATCGGAATTCCTGTACATCTACATACACACGATACATCCGGAAACGGTGTTGCTACTGTTCTTATGGCAGCAGAAGCAGGCGTAGACGTAATTGACGCAGCATTTAACAGTATGTCTGGTCTGACATCACAGCCGGCTCTTAACTCAATTGTTGCAGCATTAGAAAACAGTAACAGAGATACAGGTATTGATTCCGATGGAATTCAGAAAATTTCAGAATACTGGAATGATGTAAGACCGGTTTACAAGAACTTTGAATCCGACCTTGCAACATCAACAGCAGAAATCTATAAATACGAAATTCCTGGAGGTCAGTATTCCAATTTAAAACCACAGGTTGAAAGCTTTGGACTTGGACACAAATTCCAGGATGTTAAAAACATGTATAAGAGTGTTAACCAGATGCTTGGTGATATCGTTAAGGTTACACCATCATCAAAGGCTGTAGGTGATATGGCAATCTTTATGGTACAGAATGACTTAACACCTGAAAACATTCTTGAAAAAGGCCAGGGCATCGACTTCCCTGATTCAATCGTTTCCTACTTCGAAGGTATGATGGGTCAGCCGGAAGGTGGATTCCCTAAAGATCTGCAGAAATTAGTTCTTAAAGATAAAGAACCTATTACATGCAGACCTGGAGAACTTCTTGAACCGGAAGATTTTGATTACATTAAATCAGGATTACAGAAGTACTTTGACTTAGAAGGTACACCACAGGAAGTAATCAGTTATGCTATGTATCCAAAAGTATTTGAAGATTATCAGAAGAGTCTTACAAAAGACGGAAGCTTCAGATATATGGGTAGTGACATCTTCTTCCATGGCTTAGAAGTTGGAGAAACTTGTGAAGTAAAACTTGAAGAAGGTAAGATCCTGGTTATCCGTCTGAATGAAATCAGAGACGTAGATGCTGAAGGAAACCGTGACCTGGTATTCGAAGTAAATGGAAACAGAAGAGTTATCAAAATCAAAGACAATGATATGGCATCAGCTGTATCCTCAATTGCAACTGTTCGTTTTGCAAACGAAGATGATCCTATGGAAATTGGAGCAAACATTCCTGGTAATATCATTAAAGTATTGGTAAAAGAAGGTGAAAAGGTAGAAGAAAAACAGCCTATTGCCGTTATTGAAGCCATGAAGATGGAAACAAATATCCTTGCAACAGCAACAGGTGTAGTTGAAGATATCTTTGTAAACGAAGGACAGCAGGTTAAAGCTGGAGAATTAATCGCAAGATTAAAGGCAGAATAGTTTAATCAGATATTGATAATAGAAAAGACTGCTTTAGCAGTCTTTTCTTGTTATAAGGTCATCAGAAATTTTTCCTTCATTTATAAAATATGTTTAAAGATTAAGATATGGGGTAAAAATATTGAATTATCATATAAAAGGGGAAATGTAAATGAAAAAATTCAAGAAAATACTTGTTTTATCACTTTCTATGATTGCATTGCTGGCTATGCTGAGTGGTTGTGGGAAACCAGAGGAAGAAACAGAAAACGTAATTACAAATTTTGGAACCTTCGAGTCTAAAACTTTTGAGGGTGAAACCGTTACCGAAGAAGTGTTTAAGAATGCGGAGGTAACCATGATTAACGTTTGGGGAACATTCTGCAGTCCATGTATCCATGAGATGCCGGATCTGGAAAAAATAAGCCAGACATATAAAGAAAAGGGATTCCAACTTATCGGACTGGTATCAGATAACGATACCCCGGGAGCTGGAACAGTAAAACAGATTATTGAACAGACTGGTACAACTTATACTCACATTATGAATTCGCAGGAGCTTTCAAGTGGAATTCTCAGTGCTGTTCAGGCAGTACCTACTACAATTTTTGTAGATAAAAAAGGAAAAATTCTGCAGGTTGTAGTTGGTGGAAAGAATTATGAACAGTGGTCAGAGATTGTAAGTGATGTAATGGAGTCGGTAAAATAAATGAATAAGTTATGGACCAGAGTGGTCTTTCTGTTGGTAGCGGTAATTCTTATGGCACTTGGAATTACACGAGGCGAACTTGCGACAGTACTGCTTAAAGGAACAAAAATATGTCTGGAGTGTATAGGCATTGGGTAAGATAATTGAGAGTGCCAGAAAAAGAATAAGATTAATTACGCAGATTTTATGGACTGCGCTGACTAATGGATATGTAGCAGGATTTGCCGGTGGAAGAATTTACACGGGACCGACAAAAGCATTATGCGTTCCGGGACTTAACTGTTATTCATGCCCGGGTGCACTAGGTTCATGTCCAATAGGAGCATTACAGGCGGTTCTTGGTAGCAATGCCTTTAAATTTTCCTATTATATTGTCGGTTTTTTAATCTTCGTTGGTGTAATTGCAGGAAGATTTGTATGTGGATGGTTATGTCCGTTCGGGTTTATACAGGATTTACTATATAAAATCCCTTTTTTCAGGAAGAGAAAGAATCTGCCGGGACATAAGGGACTAAAGTGGCTTAAATATTTTATACTTGCTGTATTCGTAATTTTAATGCCACTGTTTGTTGTAGATATTATCGGTCAGGG
>RCNI01000148.1_pt1 | contig 48325 bp, 43 predicted proteins | sample 2041151 | NCBI WGS metagenome assembly RCNI01 (sample SAMN09708214, study PRJNA481090) | feces metagenome | isolation source: feces | place: Antarctica: Albino Rookery
AGATAATTTCTTGTTTTATGCTTTTTTTCTTACTTTTGTAGCTTTGACAAATACATAGAATTATGGATAGTAAATTAGTTATTTATAATACATTGACCCGCCGGAAGGAGCTTTTTACTCCGCTTCATGCTCCTCATGTGGGCATGTATGTGTGTGGCCCTACAGTATATGGTGATGCACATTTGGGGCATGCTCGTCCTGCCATTACTTTTGACATCCTTTATCGTTATCTCACTCATTTGGGATATAAGGTGCGTTATGTGCGTAATATCACAGACGTAGGTCATTTGGAGCATGATGCCGATGAGGGTGAAGATAAGATTGCCAAGAAAGCGCGTTTGGAGCAGTTGGAACCGATGGAAGTGGTGCAGTTTTATCTGAATCGCTATCATAAGGCAATGGAAGCTTTGAACGTGATTCCACCTAGCATTGAGCCTCACGCTTCAGGACATATCATTGAGCAGATTCAGCTGGTTGAGGAAATCTTGAAGAACGGTTATGCATATGAAAGCAAGGGGTCTGTTTATTTTGATGTGGCAAAATACAACAAGGTCCATCATTATGGAAAACTTTCCGGACGTAATCTGGACGATGTGCTGAATACAACTCGCGCTTTGGACGGACAGGACGAGAAGCATAATCCTGCTGATTTTGCTTTGTGGAAATGTGCGCAGCCCGAACATATCATGCGTTGGCCTTCTCCTTGGAGCAATGGTTTCCCTGGATGGCATTGCGAATGTACAGCGATGGGACGTAAATACTTAGGCGAAAACTTCGATATTCATGGAGGAGGTATGGACCTTATCTTTCCGCATCATGAATGTGAAATAGCACAGAGTGTAGCTTCTCAGGGACATGAAATGGTACGCTATTGGATGCATAACAATATGATTACCATCAACGGACAGAAGATGGGTAAGTCTTTGGGTAATTTCATCACGTTGGATGAGTTCTTTGCCGGAAGCCATAAGTTGCTTGCTCAGGCTTATACAGCCATGACAATCCGCTTCTTTATCTTGCAAGCTCATTATCGTAGTACAGTAGACTTCAGCAATGAAGCTCTTCAGGCTGCAGAAAAGGGCTTGGAACGTTTGATGGAAGGATGGAAGAATCTGGAACGGATTGCTCCTGCTAAGGTTACTTCGGGAATTGAACCTTCCGGATTACGCAACAAATGTTATGATGCTATGAATGATGACTTGAATACTCCAATCGTAATTTCGCATCTGTTTGATGCTACTCGTATGATCAATACAGTGCTCGACAAGAAAGCGACTATCAGTGCAGAGGATTTGGAAGAGTTGAAGAGTGTGTTCAAGTTGTTTGTATTCGATGTTCTTGGATTGCGTGCAGAGGCAGAAAACAATGCAGCGCGTGAAGAGGCTTACGGAAAGGTGGTGGATATGTTGCTGGAGCAGCGTACTATTGCAAAAGCTAACAAGGATTGGGCTACTAGTGACAAGATTCGTGACAATCTGGCTGCCCTTGGTTTCGAAGTGAAAGATACTAAGGATGGCTTTACCTGGAAGCTGAATAAATAAAATATCCGGATAGAATAAGATTCCCCATTTTCACAAGATCTGCTTGCGGAAATGGGGAATTCTTTATGTATAGAGACCTTATTCTACGACAGAGGTCAGTGGGTGGCGGTTGCCTTTTATGTCTTTAAGGAAAGCTTTGGCAGAGCCGAAGTTAAGATACATATCCAGTCGAACCGGTAGATGGTTGAGATCATCGGTTACATAAAATGTAATGACTTCCTTTTCTTTGTTGTGCTTGTATTCCACCAATGAGAATACCAGGCAACGGTAGGTGACATCATTTTCAGCGGTGAAGTTTTCTTTTCCGCGGTAAATCAGCGTCTGTTCTTCTATTCTTTTCCCGGTAGCCATAGGGAAGAGGATTTTGCTTCCCGGCTGATAGTCTTTCGGGTCATAGGAACGTGCTTGCAGCATGATGCTGAGCATGTCGTAAACACAAGTTGATAAGGTGTCCTGATGTTTGTTGATATCGCCGCGCAAGGCTCTTTGCTGGTTTACGATGCACTTGCCGTCTTGATAGTTGAAAGAAACTTCATCTACCGTATACCTTTTCCCCTCTTCTGCTCCTTTTCGGAAATAGAGAGGTTCTAGGCGTTCGGAAGTGATGCAAGTCAAGGTGTCTCGCATCTTAAAGAAAACGTCGATTCTCTTGTTGGTGTACGATTCCAAATCTGTCTTCAGACAAGGCATTCCGTTATAGGTTGTCTGGTTGACTGTCATTTTAGCCCATCCAGCATTTATCCAGATGAACTTCCAGTTGAATTTCAGTTCATAACTTAGAGTTTCTCCCGGTGCGATAGCATTGTTCTCTGCTCCACATTGAGCGTTCGAACGGGCGATACTTGTCATTAAGCACAAGCAAATTAAAAGTAATCGTATCATCATCTTCCTAATTTTTGAGCGCGTTCTTTATTTCGGTTTTGTATTTTCTTGTTCTCTTCCGGTTTCTGTTTCTTTATTTCATCCAGTTTTTGTTTGTCAAGTGGGGTAGCAGATACATCCCAGGTCTCTTCAAATTCAAAATTAGCTTTCATTTCCCATACTTTAGGGAAGTAGAAGACTTCTTCCGGCTGAATTTTTTGACTATAGTTGCCGGTATCCCATTTCCCGTTTTGGTTGTGGTCATTAAACAGGCGGATATAGTACTTGGTACTAGGCTGTAGGAAATAGAAATCGCATGTGTTGTCTGGTTTTATTCGTTGTTCTCTTACTACAGCATCGCTGTTGTTCAGCAGTTGTACGATGGCATTGGGTTCAGCTCCGACAATATTCAAGTACAGTGTGCCATACTCTTCCAGAGTCTTCACTTTCAAGGTGTTTTCCGACTTGTTGGAATGAAGTCCATAAATACCTTTAAAAGCCATGGAGTCTATTTTCAGTTGATATTCCTGCCCCGGTTTCCAGTCAGCCAAGATTTCATATTGGCGGTAGGTGGCAGTATCATTTCTGAAGATGAAAGGGATATCTTGCCATACGGTATCAATTTTTGTAGCCATGTGTATAGCGGCAGTATCGATACTTGCCAGCGGTTCTTCAAACTTCAAGGTGATATTTCGGTTGAGGTCTAAAGCTGATGGAGCATTGATATTGACAGGCAAGAATACAGTTTCCACCTTTATGGTATCACCTTTTCTTTCCCGTCTTTTACGTTCCTTTTCTTTTTTCTTTTCTTCCTCTTCTTTCATGGCAATACGGCGTACCTTCGGAATTTTGTTAATCATCCGCAGTGTGTCGGTTTGTTCTACCAGTTTTCCCAATGTATCGGTAGCCAGGTAATTGACTTGAAGAGTAAGAGTATCCCGTTCGCAGAGAGTAGTATCTTTCACCCAGTATAAGATACTGTCATTGCGTATGCTATTTTCTATAACGAAAGCATCCTTTTCATCAAAGTCTAGTCCTTTGATAGTCGGTATTGTATCTGCAGGGGCATTGAAATACAGTCCTATCTGGTTAAGTTTCGGACGTTCGCTTTTTATCAAATATTGGAAGTTATTTATCTCCTTAAAGGCACGTAGCATAATATTGTCCGGCAAGAAACGGGTGAAATTGATTTTTTTGATTGTATCAATTTGTGTGGTATCTTGTTCGTTGAACAATGTATCTATGCGCATAGCGCCTTCCATACTTGGAATGATGATTGAATCTGAATAAGCAATCAGTTCTGTTTTCGAATCGAACATATAGTTCTGGTTCCCATCCATCAGGGCAAAGATGCGATATTTACCGGGAGCGATGCCTCGGATAGTAAACTGTCCCTTGCTGTCGGTACGGGAAATCCGGTCGAAGGCCATTGAAGTGAAAGCCGAGTCATTCAGGTTCATGTGCAGACCTACTTGTATTCCTTTGATTGGCTCCAGGTTTTCGGCATTCAGCACAGTACCTGAAACCTGCATCGTATCAATGGTGTTTCCTGTGGAGAAAGCATAGGCAAACTGTCCCAAAGGGTTGCCTTCGTTATTGTCGGTGATGGCATCCCCAAAGTCAATGGTATAAGTAGTATTTGCCTGTAGCGTGTCGAAAAACGAGACAATCACTCGATGTCCGCTGGTCTTTACTTCTGGCATCTCCTTTTGGGGAGGAGAGATAATGACTTTTTCAGAAGCCTTTTCGAGTTTGATATACTCATCGAATTCGATGGCAACTTTTTTCCGTTGGTTGTTGGTTGCATTGGGTTCCGGTGTAGCTCGTATAAACTTTGGAGGCGTTTCATCATAAGCTCCTCCGTCGGGTCCATGTCCTGTGCTGGCACAAGCATATAGTCCGATGATGACTATTAAGGTGATAATATATTTAGACAATGGTTTCATTAGAAAAAAAATTGATTGTTATGAATTCAGTTTCAACATTTCTTCGATATGTTCACGTGTATTGCTCAGTCTTGGAACTTTATGCTGTCCGCCCAATTTCCCTTTTTGTTTCAGCCAATCGTGGAACAATCCCGGTTTTGCAACGATGATTTCCAGTTCCTGCAAGGTAATGTCTTTATGTCGTTTGGCTTCATAATCGGAGTTGATTTCCTGCAATGTTTGGTCAAGAATATGCTGAAACTCTTCTAAAGACTGTGGCATTACACTGAATTCTATGAGCCATTGGTGTCTGCATTTTGCATTTTTATCCATAAAGACAGGAGCAGCTGAATATTCCAGGACCTGTGCTCCGGTACATTCGCAAGCCTTTTTTAATCCTTTCTCTGCATTGTCTACCATCAACTCCTCGCCAAAGGCATTGATGAAATGCTTGGTTCGTCCGGTAATCACAAACTTATATGGATTGGTACTTGAGAATTTTACGGTATCTCCCAAGACATATCTCCAAAGGCCGCATGAAGTAGAGATGAGCATTGCATAGTTCTTTCCGGCCTCTACTCCTTCAAGCGGAACAACTGTTGGATTAGGTGTGTCAAATTCATCTAATGGGATAAACTCGTAGAACACGTCATAGTCTGTCATCAGCAGCATCGAAGGGTCGTTCAGGTCGCTTTGGATACCGAAGAATCCTTCGCTGGCATTATACGTTTCCATGTAATGCATTTTATCTGATTGGATAATAGACTTATATTGTTCACGGTAAGGAGTAAAGCTGACTCCTCCGTGGAAGAACACTTCCAGGTTAGGCCATATTTCGTTCAGGTGGGTGGCGCCGGTCTTTTCAAGAATTCTTTTGATGACAGCCAGCATCCAGGAAGGAACGCCCGAAAGGTTGGTTACATTCTGATGGATGGTAGTATCAGCAATGCGTTCCACTTTCTCTTCAAACTCACTTAGCAAGGCGATTTCCTTGCTTGGCACTCGGATGAAGTTGACCAGCGGATTGATATTTTGGATGAGGATAGCCGACAAGTCGCCTACCAGACAGTCCTTCAGATTGTAGTTCGGGCTGTGGCTACCTCCAAGAATCAATCCTTTTCCGGAGAAGAAGCGGCTTTGGGGGATCTGTTGCAGGTAGAGAGATACTACATCTTTTCCACCTTGATAATGAATATGTTGTAAGCCATCGGCACTGACTGGTATAAATTTGCTTTTGTCGTTGGTAGTACCCGAAGACTTGGCATACCATTTCACTTTTCCTGGCCATAATACATCTGCTTCACCGTGGCGCATACGGTCAACATATCCTTTGATGTCATCATAAGTCTGGACCGGAACCCTTCTGAAGTCTTCGTATGAGTGTATATTCCGGTAGTTGTATTTTTTGCCCCATTCAGTAGAGGCAGCTTTGGTAATCAGTTTATGAAGTATTTTATCCTGCATCTCCGCAGCCTTTGTTGCATTTTGTTCTAATTGATGCTGGCGAGCGGCAAATACTTTTCCAATCAACTTGGTTTCGTTCATCTTTTTTCCTTTTTGAGATTTTTGTAAAGATACAAAGTTAGCTGAAATCAGCGTTAGGTAGTTACTTTTTTTCCTCTAAATCGCAAAACTACATTTTTTTCTTATAACTTTACCAATGTATCGATAGAAAAGAATAGTCTATGAGAATTGGTATTTTAACATCGGGTGGAGATTGCCCTGGTATAAACGCTACGATAAGAGGTGTGTGTAAAACAGCCATTAGCCATTATGGGATGGAAGTATTTGGTATTCACAGTGGTTTTCGAGGATTATTGGATGATGAAATCGAACCGCTTACAGAGTCTTCGCTTACAGAGTTGCTGAATATGGGTGGAACCATTTTGGGGACTTCTCGTGAGAAGCCTTTTAAGAAAAGGGTGACTGATTCGGAAGACAAACCTGCCCGTATGCTTCGTAACATCAACAAATATGCCTTGGATTGTATTGTCTGTATTGGAGGCAACGGAACGCAAAAGACCGCTGCAAAACTTGCAGCTGCGGGAGTGAATGTAGTGACTGTGCCTAAGACGATTGATAATGATGTCTGGGGGACAGATATTTCGTTTGGGTTTGATTCTGCTGTCAGTATTGCAACCGATGCGATAGACCGCCTTCATTCTACAGCTAGTTCGCACCAACGGGTGATGGTGATAGAAGTGATGGGGCATAAGGCTGGCTGGATTGCCCTATATTCTGGAATGGCAGGAGGGGGAGATATCATTCTGCTTCCTGAACTTTCGTTTGACATTCATCGTATTGGTGACACGATTATAAGTCGTTTGAAGAAAGGAAAGCCTTACTCTATTGTTGTGGTGGCCGAAGGTATTCCTACATTGAATGGGAAAAAAGCCGCTCAGTATATTGCTGAGGAAATAGAATATGAAACCGGTTTTGAAACTCGCGAGACTGTTTTAGGATATATTCAGCGTGGAGGAAGTCCTACTGCATTCGACCGTAATCTGGCAACTCGCATGGGAGGTCATGCTACAGAATTGGCAGCTGCCGGTATGTTTGGACGAATGGTATCTCTTCGTGGAGATGAAATAACTTCTGTGCCTTTGGGAGAGGTAGCAGGGAAACTGAAAGTGGTGACAGAAGATCATGACCTGATTATTCAGGGGAAACGTATGGGAGTATGTTTTGGTTGATACCAGCGAAATAATAAAAAGCCCAAAGCCGTTTTAGAGCTATCCGACAGGATAACTAAAAACGGCTTTGGGCTTTTTATAAGTCAGTGTTGACTTTTGATCCCTTTATCCAGATAAAAAACAAGAGAAACCTTATGTCTCTTTTCGAGGTTCACATTCATTGAATGCAGCTTCTTCAGCTTCTGCAATGATGCGTTGGTCGTTTTCGGGGCGTTCGCTCGTTTGCTCTGCCTGTATTTCAGAAGTTGTAGCTACGGTGTCCACCGTTTTGTCTTCTGTCTTAGAGGCTTCACAGACTATATTTTCTCTAGCTGCTTTTGCGGCAAAGATGGCATCAATAAACTGAGCGTCATTTTTGATTTTGTTCAGAGTTTCGTGAGCAGCCTCTTGTTGTGATTCTTTTTTAGAATATCCTTTTCCTTTTCCCGATTGGATATTTTCTACCGTTACGGTAGTTTCAAAAATCGGATTTTGGTTCTCATCGACTTCCTGTCCAGTCAAGTCAAAAATCACTTCAAATTTATTCTTTTGACTCCATTCTATCAGTTTGGATTTGAAGTTGACTTCCTTGCGTGAAATCTTTTCCAGATTCAGATATTGGTTGATGATTCGTTCCTCCATAAAGATTCGGCAAGTTTCATATCCTCTGTCTAGATAAATTGCTCCAATCAGGGCTTCAAAAGCATTGCCACACATATAGCTGTTGTGTGAAGACTGTTTGGTGGTATATTTAATCAACTTGTCCAGTCCTATTTTCACAGCCACATGGTTGAGCGTTTCTCTTTGTACTATTTTAGAGCGAGTATTGGTCAGGAATCCTTCTTTTTTCCCTTCAAATTTCTTGTAGACTATGTCTGCCACTACTGCATCTAAGATAGCATCTCCCAGGAATTCCAGTCTTTCATTATTCAGCAGTTTTCCTTTTTTAGATTTGACTGATGACGATTTATGCAGTAGTGCCTGCTGATAGATTTCGATGTTTCTAGGATAGAAACCAAGTATTCTGTAAAAACAAAGATAAGGCTCCTTATCCTTGCGGAAGAGGAGTCTTATCTTATCTGTTATATTGCTAAACACAGTTTATTCAGTGTATTTTTTAACGATTACACATGCATTGTGTCCGCCGAATCCAAAAGTATTGCTCAATGCAGCACGTACAGTACGTTTCTGTGCCTTATTGAAAGTGAAGTTCAGGTTATAGTCGATGTTTTCATCGTTATCCCCTTCTTCGTGGTTGATAGTCGGAGGAACAATGTCATTCTTTACTGACAAAGTGCTGACAATAGCTTCTACCGCTCCGGTAGCACCCAGCAGGTGACCAGTCATAGACTTGGTAGAGCTGATGTTCAGTTTGTAGGCATGTTCGCCAAAGACTTCTTTGATAGCTTTCACCTCAGAGATGTCTCCTACCGGAGTAGAAGTTCCATGCACATTGATATAGTCAATATCTTCCGGTGACATGTTTGCGTCTTCCAAAGCATTTTCCATAACCAGTTTCGCACCCAGACCTTCAGGATGAGAAGCTGTCAGATGGTAAGCGTCGGCAGAAGCACCTGTTCCGGCCAGTTCGGCATAAATCTTAGCGCCACGGGCTTTAGCGTGTTCCAGTTCTTCAAGAATCAGACATCCGGCTCCTTCTCCCATGATGAAACCGTCACGGCTTGCGCTAAATGGACGTGAAGCGTGAGTTGGGTCGTCATTTCTGGTTGAAAGTGCATGCATGGCATTAAAACCACCTACACCAGCAGGGAAGATAGCAGCTTCAGCTCCACCAGTCACGATAACATTAGCCTTACCCAAACGGATATGGTTGAATGCGTCAGCGATAGCGTTTGAGGCAGAAGCACATGCAGAAGTTGTGGTGAAGTTAGGTCCATGGAAACCATACATCATAGAAACCTGGCCAGATGCGATGTCGGCAATCATTTTAGGGATGAAGAACGGGCTGAACTTAGGACCTATATTGTCTTTAGTCTTTTCATATCCTGCTACTTCTTCTTCAAAAGTATGGATACCGCCGATTCCAACACCTAGAATGACTCCGATTTTATTCAAGTCTTCTTTTTCTACATCAAGGCCTGAATCAGTTACAGCTTCTTTAGCAGCGACAACAGCATACTGAGTGTAGAGGTCCATTTTGCGGACATCCTTGCGGTCGATGAAGTCGGCTGCATTGAAGTTTTTCACTTCACAAGCAAACTGAGTCTTAAACTTCGATGCATCAAAATGAGTAATAGGTCCTGCTCCACTGACACCGGCAAGCAGGTTGTTCCAGAATTCTGGAACTGTATTTCCTACCGGAGTTAGTGCACCAAGACCTGTTACTACTACTCTCTTTAATTCCATAGGGGAATATTATTTTGCGTTAGCTTCGATGTAAGAGATAGCGTCACCTACAGTCTGGATCTTTTCTGCTTGATCATCAGGAATAGAGATTCCGAATTCTTTTTCGAATTCCATGATCAGTTCTACAGTATCCAAAGAGTCTGCACCTAGGTCGTTAGTGAAGCTAGCAGCAGTTGTTACTTCTGATTCTTCAACACCTAATTTATCAACGATAATCTTCTGTACTTTTGATGCAATTTCAGACATAATTTTCTTGTTTTAAGTTTATAAATAGAAATAATTTATTTTATTTTTCGCTGCAAAGGAATAAATATTTATTGTTCTATACAAATATTCGGGCAAATAATTGCAGTTTGGTTGCACATTTTTATACCTTTTGTGCACAGATTGGCTGCCTAGAAGTATTTTTGCCTACTAAAAATAGGGTAGGTGTCCATTTTGCGGCCTTATACTTTTAATATAGTTTGTGGGTTATTCTTTTCGAAGATGATAGTCACCTCTCAGTTGTTCAAATAGTTCCGGATTGGCGCGGAGCATATCATAATCATTGTGTGGATTATACATTTGCAGCTGGCGGATGTTTTCATCTTTATCGTATGTTATGTGTGGCTCTTCCGGAGCGGAAATATGGAAAGTCATTTTTTTCCCGAAGAAGCGGCAGAACGATTCTAAAGTCATACGTGTAGCATTGGCTTTACCGTCAGATGAATATCCGGCGATGTGCGGTGTGCCGATAAATACTTTATCAAGCAGTTCCATATTGATATTCGGCTCGTTCTCCCATACATCAATGACTGCACCCGAAATCAGATTCTTGTCAATAGCTTCCAGTACAGCTTCCGTTTCAAACACCTCACCTCTGGAAGTGTTGATGACGTAAGGCTTCTTTTTCAGTGTATGGAAAAAGTTATGGTTGGCCAAATGGTATGTGGTATATTTCCCTTCCCGTTCCAATGGGGTATGGAAGGTGATGATGTCACATTCCTGTGCCAATGTTTCAAGGCTGGTAAATCCCAGTTCTCCTCTGTCGGCTCTTGGAGGGTCATTCAGCAGTACTCTCATCCCCAACCTTCCAGCCATGCTCAAGATGTGGCTTCCCACATGTCCCACTCCTACGATGCCCAAGCAGCATTTCTTCAGCTCCATTCCTTTTTCCTTTTGCAGTAAGAGCAGGATAGAGTGTAGGTATTGTTCCACTGCACCGGCATTGCATCCAGGGCAGTTGCTCCATGTGATTCCGGCTTTCCGGCAATATTCGGTGTCGATATGGTCAAAGCCGATGGTGGCTGTGCCGATGAATTTCACTTTGCTGCCTTCCAGCAGTTTTTGGTCGCAGATGGTTCTGGTTCTCGTAATCAGAGCATCTGCATCTTTTACAATTTTCGGAGTAAACTCTTTTCCCGGCAGGTAGATAACCTCATCGGCCAGTTCTGCCATGGCTTCCCTTATGTAAGGTATTTTGTTGTCAATTACTACTTTCATGTTTTTCTCTTTCTCTAAAGTATGCGCAAAGGTATTATTTTTTTGTTTATGATGAAGTCAATGGAAATAATTGTTTACTTTTGTCAAGAAGTAAACGTCTCCTTATATAATCATAAAACATTAATCGTGATGAAAAAATATGACTATCTGATTGTTGGGGCCGGATTGTTCGGTTCTGTTTTTGCTCATGAAGCAAAGCGTATGGGAAAAAGTTGTCTGGTAGTGGATAAGCGGATTCATCGGGGTGGAAATATTTATTGTGAAGATATTGGCGGTATCCATGTGCATAAATATGGGGCTCATATTTTTCATACAGACAATAAGGAGGTGTGGAATTATGTTAATGCACTGGTCCCTTTTAACCGATATACTAATTCTCCGATAGCTTACTATAAGGGAGAACTTTATAATTTACCTTTCAACATGAATACCTTTTACCAGCTTTGGGGGGTAAAGACTCCAGTTGAGGCGCGGGCAAAAATCAATGAGCAGCGTAATGAATATGCCGGCATTGCAGAACCTGCCAATCTGGAAGAGCAGGCATTGAAGCTGTGTGGAAGAGATATTTATGAGCGTCTGATAAAAGGATATACAGAAAAGCAGTGGGGGCGTGCTGCCACAGAATTGCCCCCTTTTATCATCAAGCGTATTCCTTTTCGCTTCGTGTTTGATAATAACTATTTTAACGATTCCTATCAAGGTATTCCTATCGGTGGATATAATAAGTTGATAGACAGGCTACTTGAAGGTATAGACGTTCGTCTGAATACTAATTATTTTGAGTATCGGGCTGAACTTGATGATATGGCCGAGAATGTTCTGTTTACAGGGTGTATTGATGAGTTTTATGATTACCAGTGTGGTCATTTGGAGTATCGTAGTCTTCGCTTTGAACAGAAGTGCTTGGATGAAGAAGATTTCCAAGGGAATGCGGTGGTGAATTATACAGAGCGTGAAGTTCCGTATACTCGTATTATCGAACATAAGCATTTTGAGTTTGGCCGGCAGCCTACCACAGTGATTACTTATGAGTATCCGGATGATTATGCACTGGGGAAGGAACCTTATTATCCTATTAATGATGCCCGTAACTCGGCAATGTTTGCTCAGTACCAGCAGTTGGCGATGAAGGAGGAAAATGTGCTTTTTGGCGGCCGGTTGGCAGGATATACCTATGCGGATATGGATGATACAGTGGCAGCGGCATTGGCTTTGAGCAAAAAAGTTTTGAAGTAATCCCATTCATGAAGTTTTACGATTAACAAGGTATTATTGTGAGTTTTCTGTATAAACATTTAACTTTGCATTTGTCATAACTAATTAGAAATTATATGAAAAGTCTTCATATCATTACTCCGGTCAAGGATTCTATTGATTTTACTCTAGAAACGATAGAGGCCGTCTTGAAGTCGGAGTTGAAAGTTCCTTTTACTTATACGGTATATAATGATTTCAGTACACCAGAGAACACCAGACGCTTGGAAGAGGCGGCTCATAAATATCATTTTGAATTGGTGAACCTGGCTGATATTACCACACACCCTTCTCCAAATTATCTGCTGGTCTTGCAGAAATCACAGCAACGAGCTATAGCCGAAGATGCCGGGCTGCTGATAGTAGAATCGGATGTGGTAGTAAAGAAAGATACGTTGCAGCGTCTTTTCGATGGTGCTCTTTCAAATCCGAAGTGTGCGATAGCTGCAGCCGTGACGGCTGATGAGAAAGGAGAAATCAATTATCCTTATTTGCATGTGAAAGGGAAAGAGGGGCAGGTCTATGCAGAAAAGAAACATTGTAGTTTCTGCTGCTCGTTGCTTACTCCGGAATTCTTGAGAGAATTTGATTTTCAGCAGCTGGATGCCAGCAAAAACTGGTTTGATGTCACCATTTCTCATGAAGCCCTGAATGTTGGGTTCAAGAATTATGTGTTTGCCAATCTGCTGGTATGGCACCGTCCTCACGGAAGTCGCCCATGGAAGCAGTTGAAATATAAAAACCCGCTGAAATATTATTGGCTGAAATTTACCAAAGGATTAGATAAAATTTAAATTTTACTGCATGAACTTGATAAACCATTGTACTTTAGTGCTTCATCCCGACTTTGAAGATTTGAATGAGTTTGTATTGTCTGTACCTGAACGTTTCAATAGAGGGGAAGGGATATTGATTCACAATGGACGCAATGAGCTGCGTCGCATTACCTATAAGGGGCGTGATTTCGTGATTAAGTCATTTCATCGTCCTAACGTGGTGAATCAGTTTGTCTATGGAGTATTTCGTCCTTCTAAGGCCAAGCGTTCCTATGAACATGCTTTGTTATTCCAGCAGATAGGGGTGGGCACTCCCCAACCAGTAGGCTATTTGAATCTGCGTGGAGGATTGCTGTTCGACAGAAGTTATTATATCACATTGGCCTCTACCTGTCCTTATCGCTATGAAGCGTTATTTCATCAGTATTTTTCTTATGAGGAAGATGTACTTCGGGCTGTAGGTTGTGTGACGGCTATTCTTCATGAACATGGATATGCTCATAAGGATTACGGACGTGCCAATATCCTGTTTGAACAGACTCCGGAGGGCATCAAACTGGATATCGTGGATTTGAACCGGCTTGCAATAGGTCCGCTTGACATCAAGGCCGGATGCAAGAATCTGGAACGACTTCCCGCTACTCCTGCCATGCACCGTATCATTGCTGATGAATATGCTCGTATGCGAGGTTTTGATGCACAGCAATGCTTTGAGTTGATGGTGGCTTACCGTAGTGTGCAGCCGGGAAAGGAAGAGAAAGAGATAGAGGCCCTGAAAGAATGGAATAGCCGGAAAGGATGATGGTATGAATAGATAGAAAATAGGAAAAATGAAAATTATAGCTGTTGTAGTTACTTTTAATCGTTGTGAATTGTTGAAGCGGAACATTGATTGCCTGCGCTCCAACAAGCCTGTGACTGACATTGTGGTAGTCAATAATGGTAGTACTGACGGAACTTTTGAATGGCTTTCTATTCAGACTGACCTAACTGTGGTTACTCAGGAAAATGTAGGAGGTTCCGGAGGGTTTTATACAGGCATCCAGACTGCTTTGCAGATGGGGGCCGATTGGATTTGGTGTATGGATGATGATGTATTTCCACGACCGGATTGTATGCAACATCTTCTGCCTTATACTCAAGATGAAAAAGTGGGGATGTTGGCTCCACGTCGTTTGCAGGAAGGAAAGATATATACCAATGATTTTCAGTCATTAAACTGGGTAAATCCCTTTGCTTCACTTTATGGAGGAAAACTTTCCAAGCAGCAAGTAAATGCTCCGGTGGAAATTTGTGGTACAGCTTTTGAAGGACCTTTCATCCGTAGGGAAGTGGTGGAGCAGATAGGATTGCCTAACAAGGAGCTTTTTATCTTTTGTGATGATACAGACTATTGTATCCGTACAGTGAATGCAGGATATAAAATTATGTATATTCCTGATGCATTGATGGATAAGGAGAAGTTTTTTTCTAACGACTCTTGGGCGGAACGCAACAAGAAGAAGAAATGGAAACGTTTTTATCAAGTGCGAAACTCCACTTATCTGAACCATCATTATGGAAAAAACTGGATGGTGCGTTATCTTCGTGGATTCAACGGCGTCTTGGGGTATATCTTGACTGCTTTCTTTACTTGCCCGTTTTCTGATGCCTATCAGTGGAGTGATATACGGAAGTTGTGGCAAGCCTATCGGGATGGAATTAATGAAAGGCTGGGGAAGATGTGAATCTAGATTAAATCTTTGGGATATGATAAGTATGATGGCGGTCTAAGTAAAGAGTTACAATAGGCCGTCATTTTTATTGTTATGCCGATTAATACTTGAGTTACAATTGTCGTTTTATAAAACATAAGCACTGTTTTATAAAATACAACCACCGTTTTATAAATCACAGGTTGTAACTTAAAAATATATCAGGGTGGGATGAGGTTACAGGAGTGAAAAAACGATGAATAAGAGACGAATGGGAAAAGTATGTGTTGGTGGGTTTTGTAAAGATTGTTTTGGATGGAGGGGTAATGTGGGCAGGGTGTGTAATATTATGTTATATATTGTTAGTATATAAAAGAATTTCTGTAACTTTGTATATTAGCGTAAAGCGTAGAGTAGTGTTTTTTACTATTTATTGTTTTTCTAAAATTATAGGATGAGATTAATTAAAATGACAGGCGGATTAGGAAACCAAATGTTTATTTATGCTTTATATTTACAGATGAAGCAGTATTTCCCGAATGTTCGCATTGACTTATCAGATATAATGCATTACAAAGTACATTATGGATATGAAATGAACAAGGTGTTTAATCTTCCTCGTACTGAATTTTGCATCAATCAGTCATTGAAAAAAGTATTGGAGTTTGTATTTTTCAAGACGATATTGGAGCGTAAACAGAATGGGTCGATGTTGCCATATACTTGCAAATATAGTTGGCCGTTTATCTATTTTAAGGGTTTCTATCAATCGGAAAAATACTTTGAGCATATAAAGGATGAAGTGCGTAGATTATATGCGTTTGATATATCTAAAGCTAGTCAGCATACTATAGAAATGATGAAGAAAATAGATGCTGATTCAAAGGCTGTATCTATCCATATCCGTCGTGGTGATTACTTGCTTCCTAAGCACTGGGAGGCCATCGGATGTATCTGTCAGTTGCCTTACTATCAGAATGCTTTGGCTGAGATGGAACAGCAGGTGGAGTCTCCGCATTATTATGTGTTCTCGGAAGATTTGGAGTGGATAAAGGAAAACCTCCCTTTGAAGAATGCGGTTTATATTGACTGGAACAAGGGAGAAGACAGTTGGCAGGACATGATGTTGATGAGTCATTGTCGGCATCATATTATTTGCAATAGCACGTTCAGTTGGTGGGGGGCTTGGTTGAATCCGTCACCGGAAAAAATTGTGATATTGCCGGAACAATGGACAAGTCAGTCAGATAGTAGCAATTTTTTGTCAGACTTAGGTAAATGGTTGAAAGTAAAAATTGAATAAATTGGGTAGGATGAATACATTTTTATTGAAGAAAATAGCGGTTGCTTTGTCTGAGATTGGAAAAATTTTCAAGCCAGTTTCATCTCCCAGGTTGATTATGACTTTGCTGGTAAAAAACGAAGAAGGAATGCTAGAAGAAAATTTGCTCTTTCATAAGTCAATGGGGGTGGATGGATTTATTGTGACAGACAATAACTCTACGGATGGTACTATGGATATTATTCGGCGTTACCAGCAGAAGGGTTGGATAAAGGAAGTGATAATGGAAACTGCCACCAATTATGAGCAGAAAGATTGGGTGGACCGGATGATATGGAAGGCAAAGAAGGACTATCAAGCAGACTGGGTGATGAATGCGGATGCCGATGAATTGTGGTATTCTCCTTCTGGTAATCTGAAGAATGAGTTGTTGAATACTGCAGCCAATGTATTGAACTGCCGCATGTACAGTGTATATCCGGAGGAAGGAACTCCATTTTGGGAATGGAACAGGACGGTAGGCTATGTATCAGATCCGGAAAAATATGATTTATCTATCTATTCAATATTTGAGCGTCAGAACAAGAAGGTGATTCATCGTACCGCAGGTTATTTGCAGATTTCGATGGGCAACCATAAGGTGAAGATGTTTCCGATGCGTTCGGAAGACTGTGATATCCGTGTATACCATTATAATATCCGTGGAAAACGTCAATTCATGGAGAAGATGATTAATGGCGGAAAGCAGTTGGAAAACCATAAGGGAAAGCATGGAGGCCGTCATTGGCGTTATTTCTACGCATTGTATAAAGAAGGAAAGTTGGAGCAGGAATATGCTCGGGTGATAGGTGCCAATTCATTTCAGCAGCTGGTTGAAGATGGATACATTCAGGTTGACAATACAATCGTTGATTCCTTCAAGACAATGAAAAAACTGTAATGTAAGGATAATAATTAGTTTTTAAGGAAATGAAATTATAAGAGCTGAAAGGGATACAATATGAAGAAACATGCTTATTTGATAATAGCTCATAATGAACCGGTAGTCTTAAAAACTTTACTTAAGGCTTTAGATGATGCACGTAATGATATATATTTGCATATTGATTCTCGTGCAGTAAGTTTATTTGAAGAAATTAAAGAAGTGAGATTAGAGAAAGGTCGGCTTTATGTACTGAAAAATCGTATAGCGGTACATTGGGGAGATATTTCTCAGGTGAAAGTAGAGTATCTGTTGTTTGAGTCTGCATTGAAGCATGGTAAGTATGAATATTATCATTTATTGTCGGGAGTAGATTTGCCCATAAAGAGTCAGGATTATATTCACGATTTTTTTGCTCGTTATGCAGGAAAGGAATTTGTAGGTTTTTGGAATGATGAGAAGCATCAACGAGATTTGCATCGCAAGGTTTTTAAGTACTATCTGTTTACTAAACATCTTAGGGACAAAAAGACGATAAAACATATATGCGCGGCTCCTATACGTAATGTTTTTTTAGGACTGCAAAAGGCGATTTCTTTTTCTCGAAGCCACCATTGGGTATTCAAGAAAGGCTTTAATTGGGTAAGTATCACTCATGATTTCTGCGTATATTTAGTTTCTATGAAACAGCAAGTATTGAAAACGTTTAGGTATACCCTTTGTCCGGATGAAATATTCGTTCAGACGCTTTTGTGGAACTCTCCTTTTAGAGAAAATATTTACAGTTTGGAGGATGCCTTGTTAGGTAGTATGCGTGTCATAGATTGGGAGCGGGGAAACCCTCATGTGTGGCAGAAAGAAGACGAAGAGATATTAAAGACATCAAAAGGACTATTTGCCCGTAAGTTTGCTTCAAATTATTTGTTTATAATAGACAAGGCAGAATCGGTATTCTGATTCTGCCTTGTCTATTATTGGGGTTATTTATTAGAAATAATCTCTATTTGCTTTATCAGTCGTTGCATGATAATATCCCATTGATAATTCTTCCGGATGTATTCTACTCCTTTTTCTCCCATTTCTTTTCTGAGATTTTCAGAGGAAGCAAGTTGGTGTAGCTTTTTTATGAAATCTTTCTTATTATGGTAGAGAAGTATTGCATGATTGCTTTTTTCATAATGCTCCAGCATTACGTTGCATTTGGCATTGGTTATCATTGCTTTTTTGAGGCTGAGTGCCTCTAATAAGATAAGAGACAGACTTTCATGTTTTGAAGGGTTGACAATGACAGTTGCATGCTGGATAATGGCAGTTTTTTCGTTTTCCTCTACAAATCCGGTGTATATGATATCTGGATGTTTTACAGGAGCGGTATATAATCCACCTACAATTACGAACTTCAAGTCAGATTCTTTGTGTTGTTTCTTGTATGCTAGGAAGCAACTGAAAATCTTGTCCAGTTTATCCTTATCTACTCTACCTACATAGAGTAAATAGTTATTGGGTAAGTTGAATTTCTTGCATGTATGTTCCCAGTCAGCAGGGGTGGTAATTTCAAATCCTACGCTGACAACTCCGTGCGGTGATATTGAATTGCCGAAAATTTTTTCGGCTAATCGCATTTCTGTTTCCATATTAAAGCCAATATACGCAACCTTTGTGAATATCTCTGTCAGAATGGTCCTGAATGACAGTTTCTGATAGTGCATGGTGGGAATCAGTAAAGTTTTTTCTCCGGCATACAAGGCTGTATAATAAGCTGTCGGATAGTCTATGGTAATTGGGATAAACACATCATACTTATCCTTGTTCTCTTTGATATACGAAAACAGTCCTGAAGAATAAAATACATTTTTTCTGTAAACACGGAGTTCATCCTGTTTTTGCAGGTTCCATACAGGCCATTTATTGGCAAGAGGGGTGAGTAACCCCGTTTTATAAAGAAAAAATCTTAAAGAACGTGTTACGCTTGCATTCCATATAACTGAGCGTTTCTTAAATCGTACCGGGTCTGCTTTAAAGCGGTGTACGGTAACTCCGTTGATAACTTCCGTTCCTTCAGGAAAAGCATTGCTTCTGTCTGTATAACTTTTCACACAGGTTGTCAATACATCTACCTGATACGAGGTTGTCAGCCGTTCTGCAAGCATTCTGCAGTGCAGTTCTGCTCCTCCGTTGATTTCTTTTCCGTATCGGACAACTACGAATGCTATTTTTTTCATATTTATTATTGCTTGATAAGTTTATCAAATAATGCAATCCACTTCTCGCAAATAGCTTGAGGTGAATAGTCATTGATTTTATTTAAAACATTTTGCTGCATCTGTTTCATTAATTGTGGGTTGTTGACTAACGAAACAAGTTCTGATGCGAATTCCTTTATATTCCCGTTGGAAATGAGTATACCGTTTTGTTTATTGGGAGAGAGGATGTATTCAATTCCTGCACAGCAATTGAAGGCGACAGGAATAACCCCATTGGCTTGTGCTTCGGTTAAACATAACCCCCATCCTTCAAAAGTAGATGTCAGACATAGAATGGCTGCATCTCTATAGTAATCGTCTATAGATTCTGTATATCCGGCAAATGTAATTCTTTCTAGCTTTAGCTTCTGAGCAAGAGCTTTTAAATTGTCACGTTCTGGGCCATCTCCAATGATTATCAGTTCCCAATCTGGAATTGTTCGGTATATCTGATTCCAAATGGTAAGTAGCTTGTCTATTCGCTTATCTGCATAAGAGAGCCTTCCGCTAAAAATGATTTGCTTTTTTTTGTTAAAATTGACATGTTCTCTGGGATATTCCGGATTCGGAATAACATGAATTCGTGACCCGTCTTTAAAGTATGTTTCCAGCTGCTCCTTATACTTGCCACAGAGTACCGTCAAAGCATCAATGTTCTGATACATTTCCCTGTATTTTTTGATGAATTTCCGGTCATATTTTTTCAGCCAGTGATAGTCTATGTAAATCTGTGTGTGCCGTTTTATTTTTTTGAGCATAGAAAACTGTTTGCTAGCTTCTTTTCTAAGGTAATAACGATTGATGGATTCCCAAAGAGGAATACTATGTAGAGCTCTGATTACTTTGCATTGGGTTTTTTCTTTTATTGCTTTAAAAACATGAGTGTCAAGTAAGATGCTGATGAAAATATCTATTTTATTGTCGTTTATAAATTGAATGATAAAGTTGATTGCTTTATCTGCTTCTTCAGAATCGACACTTCTTTGCTCTGGTGTTTCTATTACGTTTAGATTTTCAAAGTCATACGAATCAGCTTTTGCTGTGATGACATAAACTTCATATCCTTTATCATGAATATAATCAGCAATGTTAACAGTGATTCTTTCAGCACCTCCAGCTGGGAATCTTTCGTGGTAGAATACAACTTTGTTCATTGTTTCGTAGTTTTTTATTATAGTGCCTGCATATCATTCAAACGTTTGTAATAACCGTTCTTTTGAATCAGTTCCTCATGCTTCCCGCTTTCCACTATGCGGCCTTCATACAATACATAGATGCGGTCGGCATTTTTGATAGTAGACAGGCGGTGGGCAATCGCAATGGTGGTACGGGTTTTCATCAAGCGTTCCAAGGCTTCCTGTACCAAGCGTTCGCTTTCAGTGTCCAAAGCGGAAGTTGCTTCATCCAAAATAAGGATGGCAGGGTTTTTCAAGATGGCACGTGCAATGGAAATGCGTTGGCGTTGTCCTCCCGACAGGCGGCATCCACGGTCACCGATATTGGTATCATATCCTTTTTCAGATTCCATGATGAAATCATGTGCATTGGCTATCTTGGCTGCTTCTATCACTTGTTCCATAGTGGCGTTTTCTACTCCGAAGGCAATATTGTTGAAGAAACTGTCGTTGAACAAGATGGCTTCCTGGTTTACATTTCCGATAAGTCCGCGCAAGTCTTTAACCTGTACATCTTTGATGTTAGTTCCGTCAATCAAGATTTCTCCGCCCTGTACATCGTGGAAACGTGGCACCAAGTCTACCAAAGTAGATTTACCTGAACCGCTCTGGCCGACCAGTGCGATGGTTTCTCCCTTGTGGATATGGAGTGAAACATCGTGAAGCACTTCATGAGTGCCATAGCTGAACGAGATGTTCTTGAAATCCAATCCTTCTTTCATTTCGTTGATATGTGCAGCATCGGCACGCTCAACAATGTTATTAGGGGCTTTTAGAATCTTGTCAACACGTTCCATAGATGCCAATCCTCTGGGAATATTATAGCTTGCTTTGGAAAGGTCTTTCAGCGGATTGATCACACTATACAGGATAACCATGTAGAAAATGAAGGTTGAAGCGTTGATAGAAGAACTTTCCTGCAAGATAAGTGTACCTCCAAACCAAAGTACCAATACAATCAACACTGTTCCAAGAAACTCACTGACCGGATGTGCCAAACTTTGTCGCATGGCAACTTTGTTGACTGCATCACGATATTCATTGCTGCATTTTTCGAAGCGGTTAATCATCTTTTCTTCGGCAATGAAAGCTTTGATGATACGCATGCCACCTAATGTCTCTTCTAGCTGTGACATGGTTTCACTCCACTTGTTCTGTGCTTCCAATGACTGGCGTTTCAGTTTTCTTCCTACGCGTCCCATAACCCATCCCATAGCAGGAAGTACTACAATGGTAAAGACGGTGAGCTGCCAACTGGTGACTATCAATGTTGTAAAATAAGATACAATCAGAATCGGATTTTTGAGCAACATATCCAATGAACTGGTGATAGAGTTTTCGATTTCTCCTACGTCACCACTCATTCGAGCGATGATATCTCCTTTGCGTTCGTCGGAAAGGAAACTTAGTGGAAGATACATTACTTTAGAATAGACCATGATTCGAATGTCACGTACCACTCCAGTGCGTAGCGGAATCATGATGGCAGTAGAGCCGAAATAGCAGGCTGTTTTGAGCAAGGTCATTCCAGCCAAGAAGAGCCCCAACCATAAAAGAGTGGTAGCGGGTCCGAAAGTTTCAATCAGTTTTGAGACGTAGTAATAGAAATTGTTGATGGCTACATCTTTCATCTCACCGCTTCCCCACTCCATGAATTGGTAGACTTCTTGAGAATCACTTGTTTTGAATAGGATATTCAATATTGGAATCAGCAAGGAGAATGAGAATACATTAAAGACTGCGGATAAGATATTTAGTCCGATAGCTCCGAATACATACTTCTTGTAGGGCGAGATGAATCGCCGCATCATCTGGAAAAATTCTTTCATATAGAATTAAATCTGTAGTTCTTAATATTATGTGTACAAAGATAAAGATTTTCTTTTTTATATAAGGATAAACTGCATCTTTTACATAATATTTCGTATTTTTGCATCCAAATCATAGCTAATTATCTGATGAAATTTATCTATTATATCATATTTACTTCGTGGTATGTTTTTTCATTGTTACCGTTGAGGTTTTTATATTTTGTTTCAGACTTGCTCTATTTCCCGTTATATTATGTTCTTAAATATCGCCGTAATGTAGTGAGGGAAAATCTTGTCAGTTCCTTTCCGGAGAAGAGTGAAACTGAAATTATAAAAATAGAGAAAGAGTTTTATCATTTTTTTTGTGACTATATAGTAGAAACAGTCAAACTTTTTTCTATGTCAAAAGAAGAGATGATGAAACGAATGACTTTTACAGGTATTGATAAAATGCGTGAACTTTTACAGAAAGAAGGTAAAAAATCATGTTTTGTTTATTTGGGACATTATTGCAACTGGGAGTTTGTTGCTTCATTGCAGTATTGGTTGCCTGATATGCATTGTGGTCAGATTTATCATCCTTTATATAATAAAGATTTCGACAGATTGTTTCTTTGGCTAAGAGGTAAGTTTGGTGGGGAGTCAATCCCGATGAAAGAAACGATGCGTCGTTTGATTACCTTAAACAAGGAAGAGAAAGTTTCTGTGATAGGTTTCATTTCTGACCAGTCTCCGAAATGGGAAGGAATGGGGCATTGGATAGATTTCCTGCACCATGAAACGGCTTTCTTCCAAGGGACAGAACGAATTGGACGTAAATTGGATGCAGCCATTTATTATTTAGAGGTAAAACGTGTAAAGCGAGGGTATTATACAGCCCATTTCAAGTGTGTTACTTTACATCCGTCTGAAATGCCAGAACATGCTATTACCGATTGTTACTCGAAATTGTTGGAAAAGCAAATTCAGGAGTTCCCTGCTTTTTGGTTGTGGAGTCATAATCGATGGAAGCGTACAAAAGAGGAATGGGAGAATATGTCATGGAAAGAGTCTAAGTGATAATTATGTACAATCCGTTCCTTTAAAGATTCTGCAGCAGAATCTTTAAAGGAACGGATTGTTTTATATCGTTTCGTCAGATTTCTTTCTCGATGAAATACCTTGGGCGGCGTTTCACTTCTTTGTAAATCTTTCCGATGTATTCGCCAATAACTCCAATAGCTGTAAGGATGGCACCGCCAATGAACCATACCGAGATAAGAAGGGAGGTCCATCCTTGGATAGCATGGTGGGAGATGAAAGCATATAGGGCATAGCAAATCATCAAGGAGGCAATTACCATGAATGAAAGTCCGAAGATAGTAATCAGCCGTAGAGGCTTGACAGAGAAAGAGGTGATGCCATCAAGCGCAAAGTTAATCATTTTAGAGAGAGGATATTTGCTTTCGCCGGCAAAGCGTTCTTTACGGTTGTAATATACGCATGCCGACGGGAACCCGATGCTGCAGACCATGCCACGCAAGAACAGGTTTCTTTCAGGGTGGGTAATCAGTGCCTGGAGGGCTCGTTTGCTCATCAGACGGAAATCGGCGTGGTTATATATGATTTCTCCTCCCAAGGTGTTCATTAGTCTGTAAAACATCAGTGCAGTGTTTTTCTTGAAGAAGGTATCTGTTTTACGTTCATTGCGCACTCCATATACAATATCGTTTTCTTCTTGATATTTGATGACCATTTCTTTGATGGCATTTACATCATCCTGTAAGTCGGCATCAATGGAAATAATAGCATCATAGTTTTTGTGTGACGCCCATTCAAGTCCGGCCCATAAGGCTTGTTGATGTCCTACGTTATGAGCCAGTTTTAGTCCTTTAATCCGTTTGTTCTTTTGCGACAGGTCCTCTATCAGTTTCCAGGTCTGGTCGCGGCTTCCGTCGTCAACGTAAAGAATATCTCCACTCAGAATTAGTTTTTTCTCTTCCATGTCAAGGAGCACTTCGGATAGTTGGGTTGTGGTTTCGTTCAGCACAGCATCTTCATTGAAACAGGGGACTACAATAATCAGTTGGGTAGTGTTCATTCTTTTGTTTTTTTAGTGGTTAAATACAAAATGTACCAGTAGAAAGTTAACAGGTATGGCGATGCCGAACACAGGGATAGGAGCCAATGTTTCGGGGATACCTATTCCTATGAATATGTTCAGCAATACTATGTGCAGTATATAGTTTATTAGATGTGCTCCTCCCATTCCTGCCAGTTTCTTCCACGAAGGGGAACTGTGGAAAGTGAAATAGGCTGTCAGGTAGAAGTTTGCTACAAAACAGGCGGCATATCCTATCGTGTAGGCTATATTCACCAGGATAAATCTCTGCAAAAGATAATAGATGATATAATGCAGAGCGGTGGCGAAACAGCCTACGAGTCCGAATCGGATAAACTGGAATATGGTTTCTTTGGATTTCATTCTTTTTGTTTTGTGGTATTATGAAACAAGAAACTCACTCTTTCTTCTTGAAAGAATAAAGACTGGTCATTATTCTGTCATCACAGCTTTTATAAGCAGGGAAAGGTAATTTTTCGATGAGATATTTTTCCCCAAACTTTTCCATGAACCCGCTGTACTCAGTCACGTTAAGTATCACGATGCCATTGTTGGGATTGTTTTCGTAGAAGGGTACAACGGTATCTTTTAAGTAAAAATTGACTGTGAAAGGATGCATTCTGTTGCCTTTAGCGGTTTGAGTGATGTATGAATATACTTTTTGGTCTGGGTGATTGGCCTGTAGGTATTCAGCCACGTTCTTATTGGATTTGGTATTTAATATGGCTGGCAGGTATGCTCCATCCAATGAGAAGAAGATAGAGAAAGCAATCAGTCCACCTCCATAGGATAGCTTATGGTCGCTTTCTTTCGTTTTGATGTAGAAAAAGACAGTTATCAGTGGGAGAGCAATGCTTATCAGATTCACTCCAAGAGGGATATTTTCCAAAGCCATTAAGAAAAGCAATGACTTTTCCTGGAATAAGGTATGAGGAATCAATTGGCATTTTAGAATTAAAAAAGCCGTGAAAAGCAAGATAGCCAGCCCGCAAAGAATCGCATTGTAGATGTGTACGATATTGGGCTTGCGTTTGCACAGATAGACAATATATTCCGCAATGAAATAGGCGATAAATGGATATATAGGCAAGAGGTAAACACTTCTTTTGCTTTTGGGGATGCAATAGAATGCAAACATTACAACGATACATAACAAGGTGTATAGTCGTGTAGGATTCATGGTCTGGATAGATGCAGTCAGTTTCTTCCACCATTCTTTAGGAGTATCAGGCAGATGCATCTTTTTGATGGTGAATGCAGATAGTAACAGCAAGAGGGTATATGGAACAAATCCGGTGACAACGGTCATTACATTATAATGCCATGGGTTGATGTGTGATTCATAACTCATCTTTCCCAAGAAACGAAGTATATTCTCTTCAATCACGAGGTCAAGGAATTGCTCGCCTCCTTGTTTCCATGCTGCAAAGTACCATATCATAGGAAGTGTGAGAGAAAGGAGGCCGACTCCAATAAACGAAATGAAGGCTCGCCAGAAATTGACTCCGCGGATTAATGTGTATATGCCGGCAACCAGGCAAGGCAATACAAGCCCGACCGGTCCTTTAGTCAGAAATGCCCCGCTGAGTAAGAGAATTCCCTTCCATGGTAGGCCTTTCAGGTCTTTTTCTGTCCAGCGGTATAGTTCATATAGAGCCAGTACCATCAATGCTGCCAATAGCATATCCACTCTGCAGTTTGTTCCTGCCCGGTGGATTTCAAAGTTGGTTAGAGTAATGAGTGAAGCAAGAAAGGCAATTTCTTTTCCTCGTCTTTTGGCATAAAAGACGAATCCTCCCAATAACATAATGGTCAGTGAGATGGCAGATGGCATGCGTGAAGTGTATTCTGTCACATTTCCGGTAAGACTGGAGATTGACGCAATGGACCAATGGAAGAAAGGTGGCTTGTAGGCGATGTCTACTCCATTTGTGGTGGGTAGAGTCCAGTTACCACTTTCCAGCATGGCCATTCCTACTAGGGCTTCTCTAGGTTCGCCTCTAGTATTGAATAGAGCCTGTCCGAGAAAAAGGAATAATGAAAGGAAACATAAGAGAGCTAAAATCCAAAATAGCTTGTTCTTGAAGTAATTGGTTTCTTGCATAAGTTTGGTGTGTGATAAATGTAGTTGAGTTGGATAAGTAAAATATAAAGGTGATGGAAAACAAAAAAGCGAACCTCATAGAGTGGGTTCGCTTTTTTGTTGGGTGGGTCTTAGCGGCATACATTCATATTCAAACTGCGAAAAAATGTTCCCCTCAATTTAAAATTCGGTAATGCCGTAGCCTAAGATATCAATAAGATTCAATCATTAAATCTTGTTGGCACGCTTACGTTCAGTTTCATCCAAGATGATTTTACGCATACGCATGCTTTTTGGAGTTACTTCCACATATTCATCTTCCTTTATATATTCCAATGCTTCTTCCAGTGAGAACACGATTGGAGGGATGATGCGAGCCTTGTCGTCCGAACCAGAAGCACGCATGTTGGTCAGCTTCTTAGATTTGGTTACGTTGATGACCAGGTCTTTTTCATGTACGTGTTCACCTACCACCTGTCCGGCATATACTTCATCCTGTGAGTTGATGAAGAATTTACCGCGGTCCTGCAGCTTGTCGATTGCATAAGCAAAAGCTGTACCCGATTCCATTGCAATCATTGAACCGTTTGTACGGCGAGGAATATCACCTTTGAATGGTTGGTACTCTTTGAAGCGGTGAGCCATGATAGCTTCTCCCTGAGAAGCGGTCAGTACATTGGTACGCAAGCCGATGATACCACGCGATGGCATGTCAAATTCGATGTTGATGCGGTCGCCTTGAGTCTCCATAGAAGTCATTTCACCTTTACGGCGAGTAACCATATCAATCATTTTGCTTGAATATTCTTCAGGAACGCTGATAGTCAGTTCTTCGATAGGTTCGCATTTTACACCATCGATTTCCTTGAAGATAACCTGTGGCTGTCCTACCTGAAGTTCGTAACCCTCACGGCGCATGGTTTCAATCAGTACAGACAAGTGGAGCACACCACGTCCAGATACAATCCATTTACCGTCTTCGTTTTCAGTCTTGCGTACACGTAAAGCTAAGTTCTTGTCCAATTCCTTCATCAAGCGGTCGTGGATGTGGCGTGAAGTTACAAATTTACCTTCTTTACCGAAGAAAGGAGAGTCGTTGATAGTGAACAACATGCTCATGGTTGGTTCATCGATGGCGATTGGAGGAAGAGCTTCCGGATTTTCGAAATCACAGATAGTATCTCCGATTTCGAAATTGTCGATACCTACAATAGCACAGATGTCGCCAGAAGAAACAGCTTCTACCTTCTTGCGTCCCATACCTTCGAAAGTGTGTACTTCTTTGATTTTAGCTTTGACCATGCTTCCGTCGCGCTTAGCCAAAGTCACGTTCATACCTTCTTTCAGTGTACCTCTGTGTACTCTACCTACGGCGATACGGCCGGTGTACGAAGAATAGTCAAGAGAAGTAATCAGCATCTGAGGAGTTCCTTCTAGCTGTTCTGGGGCAGGAATATATTTGATGATGTCGTCAAGCAGCGGAGTAAGGCTGTCGGTTGGTTGAGTCCAGTCGTGTCCCATCCAGTTGTTCTTTGCAGAACCATATACCACAGGGAAGTCAAGCTGTTCTTCTGTTGCATCCAAACTGAACATCAAGTCGAATACCATTTCATGTACTTCTTCAGGGCGGCAGTTAGGTTTGTCCACCTTGTTGACGACTACGATTGGTTTCAATCCAATCTGCAATGCTTTCTGCAATACAAAGCGAGTTTGAGGCATCGGACCTTCAAAAGCATCTACCAAAAGGATACATCCATCGGCCATATTCAACACACGTTCCACTTCACCACCGAAGTCGGCGTGTCCCGGGGTATCGATAATGTTGATTTTTGTACCTTTGTAGTTGATAGAAACGTTCTTTGAAAGGATAGTTATACCTCTTTCACGTTCCAAATCGTTGTTATCCAGCGCCAATTCACCATTGTTCTGGTCATCGCGGAACAAGTGTCCCGCCAGCATCATTTTGTCCACCAATGTAGTCTTTCCGTGGTCTACATGGGCGATAATGGCAATGTTTCTAATGTCTTGCATATTATACCTATATATTTAGGGTACAAAGGTACGTTTTTTTGAGGAAACTATTGGCAATAAAATCTTGAAATTAAAAGAATAAAGTTGGAAAAGAGGGACATTTTAGTTCTTTGTTTATGTTGGGTTGCAGTGGAAAAGATGTGGTTTGTCATGAAATTGATGTTGAAAATGATTAATTTTGTTGTTGTCAAAAGTAAAAGAATAATGGTAGCGATTGAAGAGAAAGTGAAGCAGCGGGTTCAGGGATGGATTTTTTTGATATCCTCTTTGATTCTTTCAGGAAAGTTTATTGCTTATTGGCTGACTAGCTCTGTGGGAGTATTGACCGATGCGATGGAGAGTATTGTAAATGTAGTAGCTGGAGCGTTCAGCCTTTATAGCTTGCGGTGGTCGGCACAACCCAAAGACAGGAACCATCCGTTCGGGCATGGTAAGATGGAACAGGTGTCGGCTTCATTGGAAGGGCTGATGATTACTATAGCCGGCTGTTTGATTGTATATGAAGGGGTTTACCATCTGTTTTTTCCGGTGAGGATAGAACGCCTGGATGTGGGTATCTATATTGTGGCTGTATCTGGGGTGCTGAATTTTCTGATGGGGTGGTACAGTGTGCGTATCGGAAACAAATACCGGTCGATGGCACTTGTGGCGGGAGGCCGTCATCTTCAGTCGGATACTTATTCTACGATAGGGCTGGTAGTGGGACTGCTCTTGCTTTACTTTACTGGGATAGAATGGATAGACAGCATGTTGGCCTTTGTGTTTGGTGGAATCATTATGGTCACTGGAATTTCCATCCTCCGCAAGACCATAGCCAATCTGTTGGATGAGGCTGACGAACAGTTGCTGGGTGAACTGGCTGATTTCCTGAATCAAAAGCGTCAGGCTTCATGGATTGACATTCATAACGCTAAAATCATCAAATATGGCAACTGCCTATATATGGACTGTGACCTGACGCTTCCTCGGTTTTATACCATAGAAGAAGGACATCGGGAAACGGAATATTTGCATCAGATATTGGAAGAGAAATTTCAGGGAAGGTTGTTGCTTACGGTGCATCTGGACCCTTGCAATGTCTTTGTACACCCTAAATGCGACCGGTGTGTTTGCAAGGAGTGTAAGGACAGGAGAATGGAGTTCGAAAAGACGCAGCAGATTTCAGTCAATGAATTTGTACAAAATGAAAAAGAGTCCGAACTATAGTAAATCAGAGGCAATTTTTGTTTTTTACGCAGAAAACTCCTTGTGGTTTAAAATATTATCCCTATCTTTGCAACGCAAAATTTAAGTTATATATATAAAAAGTCAAAATTATGTATTTAGACGCAGCTAAAAAACAAGAAATCTTTGGAAAGTACGGAAAGTCTAACACTGATACTGGCTCACCTGAAGCACAGATTGCATTGTTCTCATACCGTATTTCTCACCTGACTGAGCACATGAAACTCAACAGAAAAGATTATAGTACTGAAAGATCTTTGACAACTTTGGTAGGTAAGCGTCGTGCTTTATTGGACTACCTGAAGAGCCGTGATATCGAAAGATACCGTGCTATCGTTAAAGAACTTGGTCTGCGTAAGTAATTCATTACTTGCTGCAAACGTAAAAAAAGAGCACTGTCTCCCGTTCAGGAAGACGGTGCTCTTTTTTTGTTGAATAAAGATGAACTTTTGAAAAGTCGTTGTTATGCTGGATAGTTCAGGTTGGCATCTGTGGCTTGTTCCAATACTTCATGCAAGAACTTTTGAGCTTCCCAGCGTGCCATCGGTAAGTTCATCATCAGATAGTTTCCGCAGTCTTTGGCACTGGCTCCCGGTATCTCTCCCTCATAGTTGGCAATAAACTGGAAAGTTTCAATCATTAGTGGAAGAATGTCGGCAGAACTCAAATCACCTTTCATAACCAGATAATTTCCAGTGAGACAACCCATCGGGCCCCAATAGATAATTTTATCGCTCCAGGTAGCATGGTTGCGCAAAAAAGTGGCAGCCAAGTGCTCCATGGTATGGATAGCCGAAGGGCTGAGAGCCGGTTCGCGATTAGGTTCTTTCATTCGTATATCGAAAGTGGTGACAATTTCGCTACCCACCTGGTCTTTGCGTGATACATAGATGCCTCGCAGCAATCGGATATGGTCAACGGTAAAACTCGGTATCTTTTTCATAATTGGATAAATTTTATAGAATAATGATACAAATTTCTTGTTACAGCTTGTTAGGCAATGACTTTAGGAAAGTTTCTGTGACACGGAACGAGCGGTCAGCCATTTCTCCCCAGAAGTTCTGGTATTGTTCGAAATGTTTGTCGGCACCCGGGGTGTCACTGATGATGCGGAAGCTGATAAAAGGAACTTTGTAGAGGTAGCATACTTGTGCGATTGCAGCCGATTCCATATCTACGGCAAGCCCGTCTGGGAAGTTGCCTTTGATGGCTTTCAGTTCGCTGCGGTCGGTAATGAACTTGTCGCCGCTGCAAATCAGTCCGCCATGAATGGCTGTTTCTGTATCCAGGGAAAGGGCGCAGCTGTAAAGAGTTTCGTTTCCTTGGAAGAAAGTAGGTAGTCCTTGAATCTGTCCGTAGGCATTTCCTTCGCCACACCATACATCATGATATACAATCTGCCGGCTAGCCACTACATCCATAACCTTCAGGCATGTATCAATACCCCCTGCCACTCCGGTGCTGATGATGCAGTCGGGCTGGAAGTTGCGTATCAGTTCCACAGCACCTGCTGCAGCATTTACTTTTCCAATGCCGCACTGCATCAGTACGATGGTGTTGTTCTTGATTTTTCCTTCAATATAGCTGAAAGGACCTTCTTTGATTTCGGTTTTGTTTTCTAGTTGGTTAGCCAGTTGTTTCTGTTCGGAAGACATGGCTGTAATGATTCCTATTTTCATGTTTAAATTTTGAATTTCGGAAGCAAAGTTACTATTTTTCATGGACTAATATGTTATCTTTGTCCTCAGAAAACATTAATTAATAAACTATCACACGATGAATTCATTGAAAAGATTTTACCCCGATATGGTAGTTTTCTTGCTGTTTGCAGTCATTTCGTTTGCCTATTTCTATCCGGCAGTGACTGAAGGCCGTATTCTGGCCCAGCATGATGCCGTGGCGGGAATCGGAGCCGGACAGGAGGCTAAGGATTATCAGGAGCAGACGGGCGAGACCACCCGTTGGACCAATGCGTTGTTTGGAGGTATGCCTACCTATCAGATTGCACCCAGCTATCCTTCTACCAAGACTTTGAATAGTATACAGAACCTTTATCATCTTTATCTGCCGGGATGTACTTGGTATGTTTTTGTCATGCTGCTTGGGTTTTATATCTTGCTCCGCGCCTTTGACTTTAGGGCGTGGCTGGCTGCACTGGGGGCAGTGATGTGGGCTTTCTCGTCTTATTTCTTCATCATCATAGCAGCCGGACATATCTGGAAGCTGGTGACATTGGCATATATCCCTCCTACTATTGCCGGAATGGTGTTGGTGTATAGGGGGAAATATGCTCAAGGTGCTTTGCTTACGACCTTGTTTGTGGCGCTGCAGATTGTGTCCAACCATTTGCAGATGACTTACTATTTCCTTTTTGTCATGCTATTTATGGCTGTAGCTTATGGAGTGACAGCATGGAAGAGTAATGAGTTGCCACGCTTCTTCAAGCAGACTGGTGTGCTGGCTGTAGCGGCTCTGGTGGGTATCAGTATCAACCTTTCTAACCTGTACCATACTTATCAATATAGTAAGGAGAGTATGCGCGGAAAGAGTGAACTGGTGAAAGAAAATTCGGCCAACCAGACTTCCAGCGGATTGGAACGCGATTATATCACTCAGTGGAGTTACGGCATAGGTGAAACTTTCTCGCTGCTGGTTCCAAACGTGAAGGGAGGAGCTTCTGTGCCGCTCAGCCAAAACGAAACGGCTATGGAGAAAGCCAATCCTGCTTATATGGGACTCTACGGCCAGTTGGGGCAGTATTGGGGAGAGCAGCCGGGCACTTCGGGGCCGGTTTATGTAGGGGCTTTTGTAATGTTCCTCTTCATATTGGGGTGCATGATAGTAAAAGGTCCTATGAAATGGGCGATGGTAGTGGGTACGGTGTTCTCTATTGTATTGTCATGGGGAAAGAACTTGATGGGAGTGACCGACTTCTTTATAGACTATGTGCCTCTTTATGATAAATTCCGTGCCGTGTCTTCCATCTTGGTGATTGCTGAGTTTACCATCCCTTTGCTTGCCATGATGGCACTCAAGGAGATTGTGGCTCGTCCGGAAATATGGAAAGAGCAACTGAAGGCTGTAAGCATCAGCTTGGGACTTACTGCTGGTCTGTCACTCTTGTTTGCTGTGATGCCGCATCTTTTCTTTGGCAGTTATCTGTCGCAGATGGAGTTGTCGGCATTGCAGAACGGGCTTCCTGCCGAGCATCTGGCACCTGTGCTGGTGAATTTGGAAGAGATGAGAACAGCGGTCTTTACAGCAGATGCCTGGAGAAGTTTCTTTGTGATACTGGCAGGAGTGGCGGTGCTGTGGCTTTATGCAGGGCTGCATAAAATCAAGGCCATGACTATGGTGGCTGCATTGGCTGTGATTTGTCTGGTGGATATGTGGGGGGTAAACAAGCGTTATCTATATGATGGCCAGTTTGTGGCAAATGGCTCGGAAATGAAGCCGTTCTTGACCCCTTCGGAAACAGACAAGTTGATATTGGCAGACAAGACACTGGACTTCAGGGTGCTGAACTTGTCTGGCAACACGTTTAATGAAAATGAAACATCCTATTGGCATAAAAGTATCGGAGGTTATCATGCGGCAAAACTACGTCGTTATCAGGAGATGATAGAAATGCATATTCAGGGAGAGATGGGCAGGTTGTTCAAGGAGATTCCGGCCGCCGGAGGAGATATGAACAAGGTAGACGGAAATCATTTCCCGGTATTGAATATGCTGAATACGCGCTATTTTATCTTCCCGTTGGAAGGGGGAAAGAAATTTCCGTTGCTGAACCCTTATGCGTTGGGCAATGCATGGTTTGTAGACAAGGTGGATTATGTGGACAATGCCAATGAAGAGATTGAATCTTTGCATCAGGTTAATCTTGCACAAACGGCTGTGGTAGATCGGAGATTTGCCGGAGTGGTGAAACAGACTGAGGGGGCAGATACAACTGCTACAGTGGTGTTGACCTCCTATAAGCCGAACGAACTGATATACGAGGTCGGTTCGCAAAAAGGTGGAACGGTGGTCTTTTCTGAAATCTATTACCCGGGATGGCGTTCGTATGTAGATGGAGAGGAAGTGGCTCACGGACGTGCCAATTACATCCTTCGTGCCATGAATGTGCCGGCAGGCAAACATGAAGTGAAATTTGTGTTCGACCCTCAGTCGCTGCATATCACAGAGGCGATAGCCTTTGGGGCTTTAGGCTTGCTTTTGGCAGGAGCAGTGCTCTTGTTGGTGCTGTGGTTTAAGAAGCAGAAAGCATAATACAAAATCTCAATAGCGTCAAAAGCCGGACTGATTATCCTTTGAAGGGGTAATTGGTCCGGCTTTTGTGTGATAGGAGTCGAACGTATGGCAATATTGTTTGTCAACACGTTTCCGATAGTTGTTTTTCTCTGTGCTGCAAAGAAAAGATGCTTTGATAAATTAATAAGTTACAAGCTGCAATTCATAAAACGGTAGTTGTGTTTTATAAAACAATGGTTGTGTTTTATTAATCAGTGATTGTAATTTAGGAAATTGTTTGTTAAAATTCAGTTTAACTTAATCGGCTTTGATAGTATGTATAAAGGAAGGGATATTTTCTCCTGTAGAGGGTTTTACAACTCCAATGTTCTGCCGGATATGGTATCGAATCTTGTTGTCGTTGAGCCGGTTAATATACTCAATACCTATAAACTCGCATTCAGCCACAAGAGTCATGCCTAACCGACGTAGGCATTGCCGAAGTTGGTTTTGGGGAGACAGTCTGCATCACACAAAGTACGTGGGTCATATAAGCCATAAACTTTAGGCGAGCCCGATTCATTGAATTTCCAAAACCTAGTGTCAAATTCGAAGTGCAACAAATCGCTTTGTTTTCACAAGTAAAAATACTATGAAAAACACCAGGGTCAAGCGGCTGGGGGCTCACAGCCCCCAAAGAGTGTCAATCAGCAATATAAAAAAAAGGAAGCCTCCACTTCCCTCGGATGGATTAATTGCTTTTGTATTGATGAAAAAATATAAGCACTTAACCCGAGAACAAAAGTATGCAATTTGTCTTGAATGGCAAAAAGGACAGTGCATGGAATTAATAGCTCTGACCATAGGAGTACATAAATTTACCGTCAGTCGCGAATTGAAACGAAATTCGACAACTAATGGAAAGTATGTGTGGAAAGAGGCAAAATCTTTGGCTAAAACCGTATGGAGACTGCTGCTGCCATATAAAGGCGATGCGCTTAAGACTATTATAACCGATAACGGAAGTGAATTTGCCGAGCATGAATGGATTATAAAGAAGTAGGGAGTGCCCGTTTATTTTGCAGATTCATACTGCTCATGTCAGAAGGGAGCCGCAGAAAATGGGAACAAGCCCATCAGGCAATACATACCCAAGGGAGCAGACATAAAAGGTTACGGATGGAAAAATAAGTAAAATCAGGAGGCAAATCAATGCTAGACCAAGAGAAAAGCTTAATTTTTCTACACCAACTGAAGTCTTTTTCAAAAATATTTTGTAACGTTGCACTTGCTGGTTGACTCTAAATTGCTCAATAATTGAAAATATTCCACCCCAAGGGGTAATTCTCTCAGATTTTATTTGTACTTTAGCCATGTCTGATGAAGGTTTATGAACTTTTATATGCAACACTAAGTTAAGTGAATCTTCTGACATAACAAAGTACTGGGTAATATATTATTTTTCAGTATTTTAAATTAGTTTTTTTAAATATGCGCGGAATTAAGGGCTATTTTATAAATATCCATTATCTAATGCTAAAAAGAAATACTATATAACCTTTAAATTAATATTTGTAATGAAACGACGTTATTTCTCGCAATTGTTGTTGCTATTGCTAGCAGCACAAGGAGGGGGAGGAGCTATGGCTTTTTCTCATCAGAGTTAAAAAAATTCCTCTTTTGTATATAAAAATTCTGTTACTGTAGCAGGTGCAATAACGGACATTAATGGTGAACCATTGATAGGTGTAAGTATCCTAGAAAAGGGAACAACCAATGGTACTGTTACAGATATTGATGGAAATTTCACACTGCAAGTCTCGGCAGGATCAATGTTGGAAATTTCTTATATAGGCTACAAGACTTTAAGTATTTCTGCCCAACCAAACTTAGGGAAAATAGTTATGCATGAAGATACTGAAGTATTGGAAGAAGTTGTAGTGACGGCTTTAGGAATTAAACGCTCGCAAAAGGCTTTGAGCTATAATGTACAAGAAGTAAAAGGAGATGCAGTTACAGCTGTAAAAGATGCTAACTTTATGAACTCTTTAGCTGGTAAGGTAGCTGGAGTACAAATTAGCAGTGGTGCTACAGGGGCAGGTGGTGCTACTCGTGTAGTAATGCGTGGTATGAAATCTTTGACAAAAGATAATAATGCCCTCTATGTGATTGACGGTGTGCCAATGTTTAATACTGGTAAAAGTGGTGGTGAAGGTCAATTTGGTGAAATGGGCGGTTCTGATGCTGTAGCTGATTTGAATCCAGATGATATTGCAAGTATTAGTATGATGACTGGTCCTTCTGCTGCAGCATTGTATGGTTCTGCAGCAGCTAATGGTGTGGTTCTGATTACTACGAAAAAAGGACAGATTGAACGTACTTCGGTTACTGTTTCAAATAGTACAACATTTTCGAAGGCTTATATCATGCCTGATATGCAAAATAGATATGGTACAAGTTCCGGATTATTTAGTTGGGGGAGTCCTACGAGCAAAAGATACAATCCGGAAGATTTTTTCAATACAGGAACTAACATTATAAATTCAATAGCTTTATCTACAGGAAATCAAAAAAATCAGACTTATTTATCTGCATCAACTACTAATTCGGACGGGATTTTGCCGAAAAACAGCTATAATCGCTATAATTTTACAGCACGTAATACTACTAATTTCCTTAATGAAAAATTGACACTGGATTTAGGTGCTCAATATATTGTTCAGAATAATAGGAATATGGTGTCACAGGGTCAATACTATAACCCTTTACCTGCATTGTATTTATTTCCTCGAGGTGATAATTTTGATGAGATTCGTCTTTTTGAGCGATATAATACAAATTTAGGTTATATGGAGCAATATTGGCCATATGGTGATGGAGGTATGTCTTTGCAAAATCCATATTGGATTCAGAACCGTATAACACGCAAGTCTGAAAAGAAACGTTATATGTTGAATGCTTCTTTAAAATGGAAAGTAACAGATTGGTTCAATATCACCGGTCGTGTTAATCTTGATAATTCAGATTATCGTAATAGGGAGGAAAAGTCTGCATCTACTTTAACAAATTTTTGTGGTGTGAATGGGGGATTGAAAGATATGATGCGTCAGGAGCGGTCTTTATATGCAGATATATTAGGTACTATAGATAAAACTTTTGGCGATTTTCGTTTGAATGCAAACTTTGGCGGTTCTATCTATCACACTTCAATGGATGAACTTTCTTTTGCTGGGGACTTGATAATTCCTAATTATTTTCAAACAAACAATATTAATTTCTCTGCAAATTATAAACCAGAGCCATCTGGCTATAAGGATGAAATACAGAGCGTTTTCGCTAGTGCAGAATTAAGTTGGAAAAATCAACTTTATTTAACTATTACAGGTCGTAATGACTGGGACTCTAAATTGGCTTTTTCCAATCAGTCTTCATTCTTTTATCCATCAGTAGGCCTTTCTGCGGTTTTGTCCGAAATGTTTAAATTGCCCGAACTTATCACATATGCAAAAGTACGTGGCTCTTATACTGTAGTAGCTTCTTCTTTTGATCGATTTTTGACTAATCCGGGTTATGAGTATAATTCACAAACTCATAATTGGGAGAATCCAAAAGTCTTTCCAATGGATAATATGAAACCTGAAAAAACGAAGTCATGGGAAATTGGTTTAAATTTGAAGTTCTGGAAAAATCGGTTTAACTTAGACGCTACTTACTATCGTTCAAATACTTTAAATCAAACATTTAAGGTAGATATACCATCGTCTTCTGGTTATAATAAGGCCATTGTACAAGCTGGTAATGTTCAAAATCAGGGAGTAGAACTAGCTCTAGGTTTTAATGAGGAATGGGCAGGCTTTGGGTGGTCATCTAATGCAACTTTCACTTTGAATAGAAATAAAGTAAAACGACTTGCTAGTGGTAGTGTAAATCCTGTCACAGGAGAAGCTATTCAGATGGAGGAAATGTATGTAGGATGGCTTGGTAAAGAAAATGTGGCTCCAAGAGTTATTTTGACTGAAGGTGGATCAATGACTGACATTTATGTGTATAATGAATTGGCCAAAGATGCTAATGGTAATATTAAAGTAGACTCTAATGGTAATATGGAAATAGCTACTTCTTCTACTCCTACTAAAGTAGGTGATTTGGATTCTGATTTTAATCTTGGATGGACCAATCATTTTACTTATAAGGGATTTGATTTAGGAGTTGTATTATCAGCACGTGTAGGTGGACTTGCTTATTCTTCTACACAGGGTATACTAGACTATTATGGTGTGTCGGAGGCATCTGCTGCAGCAAGGGATAATGGTGGAATACCTGTAAATAATGGTTTGGTAGAAGCTCAAAAATATTATCAGACAGTGGGTACTGGAGAAGGCGGATATGGGCGTTATTATTTATATAGTGCAACAAATGTTCGTCTGCAAGAATTAAGTTTGAATTATACTCTACCAAGGAAATGGTTTAAGAATGTAGCTAATGTGACTTTAGGGGTTGTAGGCCGAAATTTATGGATGATTTATTGTAAGGCTCCATTTGACCCTGAATTATCTGCCTCTACTTCAAGTAACTATTATATGAATGTAGATTATTTTATGCAACCTAGTTTGAGAAACTTTGGTTTTAATGTAAAAGTACAATTCTAAAAGAAAAATATTATGAGATATATAAAAACTATTACTGTAGGTGCGGCTTTGTTGTTTTTGGCAATTGGCTGTACTGATAAATTTGAGGAATATAATACTAATCAGTATCAAATTTATAAAGCAGATCCTGCGATTTTAATGAAATCTATGATTGAAACCATTGTGAATATTCAACAGAATGATTCTCAGATGCAAGATCAGATGGTAGGACAATACGGTGGATATTTATGCCCTTCAAATATATGGAGTGGCACTAATTTTGGAACTTATAACCCTAGTGATAGTTGGAATGCAAACATGTGGAACACCAACTTTGAAAAGATTTATAGCAATTTTTTTCAAATTCAAGAGGCTACAAAATCAACTGGACATTATTATGCTTTTGCATGCATGGTTCGTGCTATTACTATGCTGCGTGTTGTGGATAGTTATGGTCCAATTCCGTATAGTCATGTTAAAAAGGGTGATTTTTATGTAGCCTATGATACTCAAGAAGAAGTATATAAGAATATACTTAAGGATTTAGAGAATGCTGCTAATGTTTTGTATAATTATTTTGTATCCACTAATGGTAATTCACCTTTGGCAGGTAATGATCCTGTTTATAATGGTAATTATGCTCAATGGGCTAAATTAGCAAATTCTATGCGGTTGCGTGTAGCGATAAGAATTTGTAATTTTTTGCCAGATGAAGCACGCTCTGCTGCTGAATCTGTCGTAAAACATGAGGCTGGTTTAATTGAAGAAAACTCTGATAATGCGATGATGAGTTGTGGAACTCAGACAAATCCGTATCAATTGGCTGCTGTAAGTTGGGGAGATTTGCGAGTGAATGCAAATATTGTAGATTATATGAATGCATATAATGATCCTCGTTTGCCGAAGTATGTTAATAAGTCTACAATTAAAAATATGACCAATCAGTATGTAGGAATCAGAATGGGAGACGCTGATTTGATAAAAGGTGAAGCTGCAGGTTTTTCTACTCCTAATATTTCGGGTACAGATAAAATGTTAGTGTTTTGTGCAGCAGAAACGGCCTTTTTACGTGCAGAAGGTAAACTTCGTGGATGGAATGTTGGTGATAAAACCGCAAAAGAGTATTATGAAACTGGCATTAACTTGTCAATGGCTCAATATTCAGTTGCTGCCGGGAATTATCTTGAGAGTCAAAATACTCCTGTTGTAACTCATTTAAGTGATCCTGTACAGAATGCAAGTGCAAGTATAAATAATACAGTTTGCGTAAAGTGGGATGATTCAGATAATACGATTTCAGGAAAAAACTTCCAACGTATTATTACTCAAAAATGGATTGCAAATTATCCTTTAGGCTTAGAAGCATGGGCTGAGCAGCGTCGTACTGGATTCCCAGAGTTTTATCCATGTATTGATAACTTGTCTTCAAATGTAAATACCAATCGTGGCATGCGTAGATTAACTTTTCCTTATACGGAGAGACAAAATAACAAAGCCAATTATACTCAAGGTATTGCAGACCTGAATGGTTTGGATGCTCCGACAACAGACTTAAAATGGGCAAAGAATAATTAAAGTTAATTTATAATTAATCAGTTTATGAAAAGAGATTCTTTATTATATGGTTTTTTTCTGACTATAGTTACATTAATAATTGTAAGTTGTAGCGATTGGGTAGAAACAGAGGCTGAGGTTTTTCCTGAGTCTCCTACATCAGATGAATATTATGCGGCGTTGCGTGCATATAAGAATACAGATCATCAAGTTGCTTTTGGATGGTTTGGCGGTTGGAGTGGTAAAGGGGCATACATGAAGAATTCATTGGCTGGAGTACCTGATAGTGTCGATATTATATCTATTTGGGATAATGGCTTGCAATTGTCAAGTGAGCAGAAAAAAGACTTGGCTTTTGTTCAGAATGTAAAGGGAACAAAGGTTGTTTTTTGTAGGATACTGAAAAATGTAGGTGATGGATTTACACCTGCTTATGTGACAGAAGGCTTGGAAAAGGATACTCCAGAGTACAGAAAGGCCATTAATGCGTTTTGGGGCTTTCCTGAAGATGAAGGTAATAATCAAGATATTGCTGATGAGGCTATTAGAAAATACGCAAGAGCTATAATTGATACCTTAAATGTATATGGATATGATGGATTTGATATAGATTATGAACCTCATGCAGGTCCACATTATGGCAATTTGATTAAGCAAAATGGCAATTGTGATAACTTTGATGTATTTCTTGAAGAGCTGGGCAAGTATCTTGGTCCAGAATCTGGTACAGGAAAATTATTATTGATTGATGGGGAACCTCAGAGCATGACAGGGAAGCCTGAGTTGGGTAAATACTTTGACTATTTTGTAATTCAGGCATATAAGGCTTCTGGAGACACTAATTTAGATAATCGTTTAATTGGTGGTTTGGGAGCATATCGTTGTGGACTATTGGAAACTTTTGGTAAAGTTTTAGGAGAAGAAAGGGTAACTAAAATGACGATAATGACTGAGAATTTTGAAGCTGTTGATGCTGCTATGAATGGAGGTTATAATTATACGGATCGTTTTGGAAATCAAATGAAATCATTGGAAGGATATGCTCGGTGGCAGCCTCGTAACGGCTTTGTTAAAGGAGGAGTAGGAACTTATCACATGGAAGCAGAATTTGGAACTAGTCCAGACTATAAAAATTTACGTAAAGCTATTCAGATTATGAATCCATCGTCAAATGCATTAATAAAATAAAAGAATAATATTATGAAATATACTAATTATATTAAGTCCTTGTTTTATTCTACCGTATTTGTAGCAGCAGGGATAGGGTTTACAGGTTGTGACAATGCTAAATATGATGCATTGGATACTCACGTGTATATAGAAGAGGCTTTGTCTAGCAGTAGTGCGAAGGTAAATATAAAGACCAATGGTGAAAGTTTTGCAGTTTTGAATATTCATGCAAGTAATCTTACATCGCAGGATAGCCATTTCCAGCTGATTATGGATGATGAAGTGTTAAAGGAATATAATGCTATAAATGGTACAAGTTATATGTCTTTACCTCAAGGACAATATGTCTTGCCTGAGGATATTTTCATTAAAGCAGGTGAGTATAATGCTCCTGAACTATCTATTGCTTTGAAACCTTTTTCAGATGAGATGATGAAATCTGGAGAATCGTATGCTTTACCTCTTCGTTTGGTTTCTAAGGATAGTAAATATCCAGTGATGAATAATACAGGTAGTTTTGTTATATTGGCTGAGAGTGTAATTAAGTTTTCTGCTCCGATGTTTGAGGGAGGGGCTGATTTGTTTTCACCGACTTTTATAAATAAGCCTGAAACTTATGCACAATATACAATCGAAGTGCGTTTTCAAGTAAGTAACACAGCTAATCGTAATCGTGCAGTATTTTCTACAAGTGATAATCAGGGAAGGTCTATATTGCTTCGTTTTGAAGACCCTCAATCTTTTGATAGTGAAAACCAGTGGGAAGCTCACTCTCTGGTACAGATTCAATTACATAATGGATACGTTAATCCAAGTAATAATTTCAAGTCTAATAAGTGGCAGCATTTAGCTGTGACATTTGATGGTATGAAATATCGAATTTATATTAATGGAGTGGAAAGTGGAACATTGGACAATTCGGATGCATGCAAGACATTTGCATCGGTAAATTGGTTTACTGATGGTGATGGTAACCAAGGTGGATGGTGGAGAGGATGTAAGGTCTTGGTAAGCGAAGCCCGCTTATGGTCTGTTGCTCGTTCTTCTGCTCAAATTCAGAACAGTATGACTCAGGTTAGTCCAAAATCTAGCGGTCTGGAGGCTTATTGGAAAATGAATGAAGGAGAAGGTAATGAGTTTAAAGACGTGACAGGTAATGGACATGTATTGACAACAAAGAAAACCCCAGTATGGATTAATGGTATTTTATCTACTGATGAATCTACTAATTGGGAATAAATTTTTTATATGTTTAATCTATAATGCTGTTATCTATTGGCTTCAGATAACAGCATTATAATAATGGCATCTTTTTTATGAAAATGATAAATAGATATTTTTTTGCTATAGCCTTATTGGGAGGGAGTCTTCCTTTTGTATCTTGTAATGATGACGAAGAGGTGGTGAATGAATGGAATATGACTTATGTTTCTATACAACAAGAGGATTATCTAAAACCAATACCATCTTTTAATTTGCAACATATTGTTGATGAAAAGATTGAAGGAGAAGTTAGTATTCCTGTGGTTGCAGTAATACAGAAGGCAAGTAATCATGATATTAAAGTGAATATTAATGTTGCCTGTGAAGGTATATCCTCTGAAAAAATAGAGCAAACAGCAGATTGTGCAATAATTAAGGCAGGGGATACAAGGTCATCCCCTGTTGTTGTTGGCATTAAAGACTGGTCGGATATAGAAAGTACTCCTAAGGCAGCTGTCTATTTTCTAAATATCAAGATGGGGCAGATAGAAACAGATGCTTCAGATGTGGTGAGTAGTAATTTTTATCAATCTGTTTCTGTAAAGATTAGCAAAAGAGAGGCTACTCCAGAGAATCTTATTTTTGGGGAAGAACCGAGTGGCAGTGAATTACATTCTGATGTAAGTAGCTGGAATTTTCAATTTATGTCTGGTGTCGAGAATGCAGGCTCAAATTCCGTTGCAGGTACTGGCAGTAGTGATGTAGCGACTAATGGGATACCTTTTTGGATTGTTGTGGATTTTAAAGCTACTAAAAAGATTACAGGTATTAAGACTCAACACTGGGGAGGATACTTTGCGCCTAGTAAAATTGAAATCTATGTGTCAGATAATGGAAGTATTTGGAAACCTATGGGAGAGGTCTCAACAAATGGCTCAACACAAATAATAGCATTTAAAAAGCCTGTAATCACACAATATCTTAAATATCAAATGGTGGATGTTCCATCTCGTGTGGATGTGACTCGCTTTAATGTGTACATGAAAAAATAGAAAAATTAGTTTATACTATGGCAAAAGCTGGATTGATTATCCTTTGACTGGGTGATTGGTTCAGCTTTTATGATGTTTAATAGTAGCTAACCTGGAGATAGTGACAGTCATGGGTGGAGACGGTATGAGCGGATATAGGTTGTCGTTGAGCCGGTTAATCTACTCAGTACCTATAAATTCGCATTCAGTCACAAGAGTCATGCTTAACCGATGTAGGCATTGCCGAAGTTGGTTTTTTGGGGACAGTCTGCATCACACAAAGTACGTGGGGCATATAAGCCATAAATTTTAGGCGAACCCGATTCATTGAATTTCCATCGGATCTAACATGGCCCATACTGCAATCATGACGGGCTTGACTCGACTCGTTTTCGCAGCGAATTTGCAAAACACTTCGGAGTATCTATGGAGCTGTAGAAAACTGCAGTACTTATGGTGGTCAGATGGCTGTATTTGCTTCTACTGCAAAAGTTAACGGAAAAGCATTGATTGACATCATTGGTACTGATTCTCTTACTGCCGAACAGTGGGCAGAAATCCAGCAGAAAGTTACTAAGGGTGGTGCTAACATCATCAACCTTGGCGGACGTTCTTCTTTCCAAAGCCCATCATATGTTTCTATTGAAATGATTGGTGCTCTATGGATGGCAAAGCATTCCGTTGCCTGCTGGTACTTACGTATCAAACGATAATCACTTATAAACGGAGCAATATAATGAATAAAGATCTAACAGATTTATAAAAAAAGCCCCGGCGGATAATTCAGCTGAGGCACTATATCTAGAAAATGATACCTAATTTGATGTTGGCAGAATTTTTATCGGTTTAACGTATATATCTTTATGTTCACCAACGAGATACGCCCATACAAGAGCAATGCATACCATCGCTACCAGACGTGCGATACGCACTCTGTCACGCAGGTGTGTGTCCTCGATGTTGAAACCCGAAGATTTCATGGCACGGAATGCCGTTTCAATCTCCCAGCGTTTTATAGGTCGCTACTCCATCTTCAGGTCGGTTGAAACAGAACAGAATCTGAAGTTCCGGTATCCCATCGGAGTTCTTGATTCGACTTCCAGCGAGATAGACATACTGCCCTCTATGCAAAAAGAGCTTGTAGTAGAATTTTCCCTGTCCGACTTTAAGGGAATTGAAGAGCCACCACGCGCTGATTCTTTTTCCTGTGGAGGGCTTGACAACCCCAATATCCTGCCGGATACGGATATAGTATCGAATCCTGTTGTCGTTAAGCCGGACAATCCACTCCTTGCCGATAAACTCGCTGTCGGATACAAGGCAGTTGATGCAGCCATGTTCAAAGGGCTGAACAGCAATGGAAAGGCAATGCCTTTGTAGGTGATGCCGAGGGTGAGTATATTGATATTGAGCTCTCCGAACTTCCAGTTGGTGCGGTCCATACTCAGAACTAAATCATCCTTAATAGGAAGCAATGAGAAGAGCATCCTTGCTACCTGATCAAGGTCCAAGGCATAGTTGGCGATGAATTGCAGAATGCGACGCAGATTGGAATCACGCTCAACCGACGTGGGCATTGCCGAAGCCTGTTTGTGAAGGCTTACAGTCTGCACCATACAAAGTTGCGTGGAGCATATAAGCCGTAAGCTTAATGCGGGATAGATTCATCGAATTTCCAAAAAACTCTTGCATTATCGGGAGGATTTGGTTAACTTTGACCAACTCCTTGGAATCAGTAGTCTTCATCGAAAAAGCAGCGAACTTTTCTTTAAAATTTCTGATTTTCAAGGATTTTATAAAAATAATCTATTAATAATTAGATATTTAACAATAGAATTCTATTTTTTACCATCTACTAAAATATGAAAATATTAACAATCGAAGATGAACCTTCATTGAGGGAACTAATCCAGCGTTCACTCGAAAAGGAACGCTATGTGGTGGAAAATGCCACAGACCTCCAGTCTGGATTACGCAAGATAGAGGACTACGATTATGACTGTATCTTGCTGGACATTATGTTGCCTGACGGCAATGGACTGAACGTATTGGAGCAACTGAAGAAGATGCGTAAACGGGATAATGTAATCATCATTTCAGCCAAGGATTCCTTGGATGACAAAATCCAGGGACTGGAATTGGGAGCTGATGACTATCTGCCAAAACCTTTTCATCTGGCCGAATTAAATGCTCGTATCAAAAGTGTAATCCGACGTCAGTACCACGACGGAGAAATGGATATACGTCTGGCCAACATACGTATTCTTCCTGATACATTCCAGGTTTTTGTAGATGACAAGGAAATGGAATTAAACCGCAAAGAATATAATATTCTTCTCTACTTTGCCAACCGTCCCGGGCGACTTGTAAACAAAAACACGCTTGCAGAATCGGTGTGGGGAGATCATATTGACCAAGTAGACAATTTTGATTTCATCTATGCGCAAATCAAGAACTTGAGAAGAAAACTTAAAGAAGCCGGTGCCTTGGCAGAACTGAAGGCTGTATATGGATTTGGCTACAAAATGACTGTTGAATAAAAATTCTGTCTCCATGAAACTGATATACCGTTTCGTAATCCGTATCGCACTCATACTGACAGTTGTTCTTGGAGCATGGGCGATGTTTTTTTATATAGCCGTGATAGACGAAGTGAACGACGAAGTAGATGACTCTCTTGAGGATTATTCGGAAACCATCATTATCCGTGCCCTGGCCGGTGAAGAGTTGCCTTCCATAAACAATGGATCAAACAATCAATACTATCTTAAAAAAGTAAGTAAAGAGTACATTGATGAACGTGAAGTTATCTGCTACAAAGACTCCATGGTCTATATTGCGGAGAAAGAAGAGACTGAACCGGCACGTATACTGATTACTTTATTCAAAGATGACAAAGGGCAATATTACGAACTTTCTGTATCAACACCGACAATCGAGAAAGACGACTTGAAAAATGCCATACTGGGATGGATTATTTTTCTGTACATCGTCCTGCTGCTCACCATTCTGATTGTTTGCATCTGGGTATTTCACCGCAGCATGAAGCCTCTTTACAATCTGCTGGATTGGTTAGACACCTACAGGATAGGTCATTCGAATCGTCCTTTGAAGAATGAAACGCAAATTACAGAGTTCAGGAAACTGAACGAGGCAGCCATCCGCAACGCAGAACGAAGCGAGCACTTCCTTGAACAGCAAAAGCAATTCATCGGCAATGCCTCACACGAGATGCAAACACCGTTGGCCATCTGCCGGAATCGCCTGGAAATGCTGATGGAAGACGACTCCTTGTCTGAATCACAGTTGGAAGAATTGATCAAAACACACCAGACCCTGGAGCATATCTCCAAACTCAATAAATCGCTGCTGTTACTATCCAAAATAGATAATGGACAATTTTCCGATACTCGAATGGTGGAGTTCAACAGCATGCTCAAGCGATATATAGAAGATTACAAGGAAGTATACGGCTATCGGGAAATAGAACTGACACTGCATGAACAAGGAATATTTCGGATGGAGATGAATGAGTCGCTGAGTGTAGCCTTGATAACAAATCTGCTCAAAAATACGTTTGTACACAATGTAGATGGTGGACATATCCAGATTGAAATAACTGGTCATAGTATGACTTTCAGAAATAGTGGCACAGGACGCACCTTGGATGCAACCCATATCTTTGAACGGTTCTATCAGGGAAGCAAAAAGGAAGGTTCGACCGGATTGGGACTTGCCATAGCTGACTCCATCTGCAAATTACAGAATCTCACACTCAGGTATTATTTTGAGAAAAATGAACACTGCTTCGAATTGCAGAAGAACAATTTAACCACAGATTTCGCAGATTAATATCGAATGAATTCATTCCATTGAAAGCTCGGCAATATTCATCGGTTTAAATTTGCATAATACGAATTCTCGGCATACTGTCTGTATAGATTATATTTTTGAACTTATAGCTTTAAGAATTCTCGTTTGGCTTTAAATGTTGTGTAATGATGTTGTATAAGTTCAATTGGATGAACAAGAGCTACTGAACTTATATTTACCTAATTTCCACAAGGTGATGCAAAATTCATGTCACAAATGATTTCTGGCGAATTTCTCCTTTCTTTACATCTTTACAGAATTTCATTTGTGTCATGAGTGTTTGTAATAATCATTTAAGCATATCCCCTCCCTTATCCCACGAAGCGACTTGAGGTAATACGCTATAACAACCACTGAAGATCAGGGATTAGTCGTAGCCCGTATTGAAGACCCTTGCATAAGCAAAATTTTCAGTGTAGATATTGAGTCTGTAGGTTCCGGATGTTTTGACCCATTTGGCAGCAACGGAAATGTATTTGAAAACAAAAGTTTTGATACGACTCGTTACTGATAGTCCAAAATCTTCTGTAAGTGTATTCACCTTCCCATATTTCCTGCATATTGTCAGTCCTTCTTTGTCTCTGAACAACAAGTCTGTACGGTTTGCCTTTCCACTTTTCTACGACCATAATTTAGTTCGAATTCAGTTCCATTGATTTCCTCTGTTCTCCATCCTCTGAGGATAAACATGTCGTCATAGAAAGCTGAGCATCTGTTTGCGCGGATATAGAAATGATTACAGTGGGCCTTCACCGTGTCAACAATCTCTTCGGAGCATGAACCGCAGTCCATTCGAACTCGGTTTATACGGATGCCGTTATTTTCCAGTCGGGTAAGGATTCTTTCCAGTGTATGCTGCTGAGAGATATGTTCGTTTGGCGTTGAATTTCTCGGTCTGAATAAATTGATGGTCGAAATCAAAATCATACTCTTGGCCGCTGCGCATTCCTCCTGTAGCCAAAAGTGACTTGGTCAACAGTTCATTCATTTTGTCGGCAGTATCGAAATCGTATGACTTTCCAGATGCAGGGGATGTGTAAGTTGTGTTACATAGTTGTCCCTTAAAAGCATCTTTATCTACTGATATTCAACAAATTAGTTTGTAAAATTCTTTGATAAATCTGCAAGTTTTAAGTACCTTTAGGGCAAGAAACTTGCAGATTTTATGATTAAAAAGACGAATAAAACCCCA
>RCNI01000456.1_pt1 | contig 48233 bp, 46 predicted proteins | sample 2041151 | NCBI WGS metagenome assembly RCNI01 (sample SAMN09708214, study PRJNA481090) | feces metagenome | isolation source: feces | place: Antarctica: Albino Rookery
ATAATTAATTATATAGGAGGATTAAAATGAGAGAAGTTGAAATAGGAAAAATATATAGACATTTTAAAAATAAATTATATTTAGTAGAAAATATTGCACTTGATTGTGAAACAAAAAGAGAAGTTGTTGTATATAGAGCTTTGTATGGAGATAACAAGCTTTGGATAAGAGATAAAGAGGTATTTTTAAGTGAAGTTGGTGAAAGAAAAAATAACGACAATGTAACAGGACAAAAATATAGATTTGAAAAATTTGAAATTATATAAAAAAGACTTGCATTATTTAAAGTTAAATGTTATACTATAAAAGTAATAAAAATTATCAATTTTATTTTAAAAGGAGGAAAAATGGATATATTACAAAAAGTAAGTTATGGTATGTATGTACTAACTTCTAAATTAAATGATAAAAATGTAGGATGTGTTATTAATACATTATCTCAAGTAACAGTTGAACCACAACTTGTAACGGTTAATGTAAATAAAAATAATACAACTAATAAAGCAATAAAAGAAAACAAAAAGTTTATTGTATCAGTTATAAATGAAGATATAGACCCTAAGGTTATAGGCAAATTTGGATTTTATTCATCTTTAGATACAGATAAATTTGAAAATTTAGAAACAGAAATAGTAGATGGAATTAAAGTTCCTACAAAAGGAATGTGTGGATATATAGTATGTGAACTTGTTTCAGTAGTAGATGCTATTACACATGATATATTTGTTGGTAAAGTTATATCATCTAAAGAATTAGAAGATAAAAAAGAAATGACATATACTTATTATAAAGAAGTAATAAAAGGAAAGGCACCAAAGAATGCACCTACATATATAGAAGAAAATAAAACAGAAAGTAAAAAGTATATGTGTGATATATGTGGATATATATATGATGATTCTAAGGAAAAAATAAAATTTGAAGATTTACCAGATGATTATGTATGTCCAATATGCGGAGCAACAAAAAGTAATTTTAAAAAAATATAATAAAAAGGAAGGATTAATATGAATAAAGAATTAGTAGTAAAAAAATGTACTAAATGCGGAGCATTAGTAATTGAACTTGAAGAATGCAAATGTGAAAATTGTGGAATAAAATGTTGTAATGAAGAAATGAAGACTTTAAAACCTAACTCAGTAGATGCAGCAGTAGAAAAACATGTACCATCTTATGAAGTAGTAGATGGAAGAATTAATATCAAAGTAAATCACGTAATGGAAGAAGATCATTATATTGAATGGATTTATGTAGTAAATGATAAAACAAATACAATGGTAAAATTAAATCCAGGTGAAGTTGCAGAATTTAATTGTGAATATGTAGAAGGAACTGTAATATATGCATACTGTAATAAACATGGTTTATGGAAAAATGAAGTAAAATAATCAAAAGAGAAAATTTGGTTAAAACTATTTTGAAAAATTATATAATTTATATTAAATTTTAAGATAAATCGTAATATAAAATAAATTAGAAAAAAATAAAATGATATACAAAATTAAGTTGTAACCAAAATATTTTAAATGATACTAAACGTATAGAATTAATATAACTTGAAAAATAGGTTCAGTTAAAAATTTAAATATATAAATAATCATAATAAAAACTATCATATATATTATATGGTAGTTTTATTATATTTATAGAAGTGTTTATAATTTATCAAGCAAAAGACTACATAAAATTTTATTGACTTTTTTATATAGGTATGCTATAATTAGTTTATTATTAATTTAAAGCCTAATATAAATTTATGGAGGGATATATGTTGGATTTAGAGTTTATTAAAAGAGAATTTGAAATTGCTATGAATGGAGATGATAGTAAGAGATCAAAAATTGCTAAAGTTTTATTAGAAGTTAATTTAACAAATGCTATCGAACAATTAGAACGTGATATAGAAAAAATTAATAAAACTACTGCAAGATTAACCGAATCAGAAAAGCAAGCATTAGCTATATATGAGATATATGGAAATGAAATTGATTCTATGATTGAGGAATTAGATAATCTTGATAATCAAAGCAAAAATTATAATGAAACTTTAATCGAATATTATACTGAGCGTAGGAAAAAAATAGCTATTGAAAATAATTTAGAAATTTACTTTAGAGCTAAAAAAGCAATTAAAATTAAAGAGGAGTATATTACTGAGTATAAAGTTTATTTAAATAAGCTTAGAGAAATTTAGAAAAAAGAGGTGTAATTCCTCTTTTTATTTGCATTTTTTTCCTTTTTTCTTTGACAAATTGACATAATCGTAGTATAATGGTATGGAATCTTTTATTAATACAAACAATAATTTGGAGGTAAGAATAATGAAAAAAACAAACATAAGCCCATATATTTTTAGAGGATATGACATTAGAGGAATATACGGAGAAGATTTAACAGAAGAAGTAGCATATAAAATAGGGAACATATATGCTAGGATTTTAAAAGAAGAATATTGCCAAAGCAGAGTTATAGTAGGTATGGATAACAGATTATCATCTGAAACATTAAAAGAATCATTAGTAAATGGTATTTTAGATGCCGGAGTTAATGTATTAGATATAGATCTTGTGACATCACCAATGTTATATTTTGCAAATGAAACTTGTAAAATATCTTCTGGAATAATGGTTACTGCAAGTCATAACCCAAAAGAATATAATGGATTTAAAATTGCATTTGATTTAAAAGGTGAAATATGTGGTGAAGAGATAGAAGAATTTAGAGATGAAGTTATAAATAGTGACATATATATTTCTTCTGTTAAAGGGAAAATAATAAATTTAAATTTTAGAGATGAATATATAAAAATGTTCTTAGATAAATTTAATTTTAGAAAATACTTAAAAGTAGTAGTAGATTGCGGAAATGGAACTGCATCTATAATTGCTAAAGATATTTTTGAAAAATTTCCTAATTTAGATTGCAAATATATATGCTGCGATAGTAATCCTAATTTTCCAAATCATCATCCAGATCCAGCAGAAGAAGAAAATCTAGAAATGTTAAAAGAAAAAGTAATTAAAGAAAAAGCAGATATAGGAATTGCTTTTGATGGAGACTGTGATAGAGTAGGCTTTGTAGATAATAAGGGAGAAATTCTTCCACCTGATTATATGTTAGCAATATTTGCTAAGAATATAATTCCAACAGTAGAAAATAAAAAAGTGTTTTTTGATGTTAGCTGTTCTAAGACATTAGAAGATGAAATAGAAAAAGCAGGCGGAACAGCAGTATGTTATAAAACAGGAAACTCATATATAAAAAGAGAAATGTTAAAACAAGGTGGATTATTTGGTGGAGAAATATCTGGTCATACTTTTTTCAAAGATAAATTCTATGGATTTGATGATGGAATATATGCAGCATTTAGAATGCTTGAAATATTAGATGCTTCTAATGAAAATTTAAACAATTTGAAAGAAGATTTGGTTAAATATTATTCATCACCAGTTATCAAAATAACAGTTAAAGAAGAAAATAAAAAGAAAATAGTAGATGAATTTAAAGAGTATTGTGTAGAAAATAATTACAATGTAAATCTAATAGATGGAGCTAGAATAGAGTTTGAAGATGGATTTGCACTTGTAAGAATGTCTAATACAACTCCTAAAATAACTATAAGATTTGAAGGAAAAACAATAGAAAGAATGAACGAACTTCAAGATATATTTATGAAAGTATTAAATGATATAATTAATAAATATAATTAAGGAAAAGGCAGAGTATATTTACTCTGCTTTTTGTTTGCAATTTACATAAAATTGTGATATAATAGTAATACATTTTTATTTAAGCCCTAAAAATAATTTTAAAGGGAGGTTATTATATGACATATGCTGTATGTTCACCAAATAATATAGAGGAAAAGATAAAGCTTGCAATAACAAAGTTTGATGCAGATGCAATTATACTTTTGATAGACAAAAAACTTAGTAATGCAGACATATTTACAAAAGCAATATTATTATTTGGTAAAGAATTAAATCTATATGTATTAGAAGATCAAAATGATGAAGAAAAAAATAAAGAGATGTTAAATACTTTTTGTAAGAATCACTTAGGATATAATGATAAATTTGATATGCTTATATTATAGGAGGAATTATGATTATAGACGAAGTAATTGAAAAATTTTCTAAACTAGATGAAAACTCTAAAGAAATGATATTAGAAGAATTTTTAGAAGAAGTATCTGAAAATTCTCTTTTAATAGAAAGAATTTCTCATAGAGGAAAATACAAAGAAAAAGATATTTTAAAATCTAAGGAAAATATAATAAATAATTTTAGATTCTTTATAGATTTGAGTAAAGATAAAAATCATAGATTTTCTGTAACAGATATTAAAGATTGCAATTATAATCTTTTAGAGGGAATGATGGTAGGAGGAATAATTAGGCAAAACAATGTAAGATTATCTGGAACTGATTATATTCCACCAATTCCAACAGTGGCATATTATATGTTAAAAGATTTAGAGTATAATGTTAATGAGTTTGAAAAGAATAAATCTAAAAGTATATTAGAAATAGCAGCATATATTCATTGTGAAATAATAAAAATTCATCCTTTTGAAGATGGAAATGGAAGGACAGCAAGAGCTATGATGAATTATTATCTTTTAAAAAATGACTGCATACCAATTATAGTTTGGTATAAATGTCGGAGTGAATATTTATCTGTAAATGAGGTATATTTTAAAAATAATGATTTAGTGCCTTATATAGCTTTTATGGAGAAACTATTAGAAGAGCAAAGTAAAAATATTTCTAAGTTTTTAAGAAAAGTTTAAAAAACTATTTACTTTTTATGTAATGTGTGTTATAATTAATTTATTGAAATAATTAATAATCCAAAATAATTTTAGAGGTGATAAAATGTCTAATAATTTAGAAACAACTATTAAAAAAACTTTGGAAAGAATCAAAGAATTAGAAGAAAAAATTAAAAGCACTAATGATCCATCTATAAAACATAGATTAAACGCAGAATTAAAAATTCAAATAAATTCTTTAGAAGCTTACAAAGTAGCAGGTAGTTTCTAAAAAAAGAAAATAAAATAAATAAAATAAATAAAAACAGAGTTTAAAAACTCTGTTTTTTATTGTTTTTATAGCAAAAATATGGTATAATTAGTATTATATTAAATTATTTATTTTGGTTTAATTAAATCAAAAGGAGGTTGTAATATGAGTAAATTCAAGAATATATTTTTTGATGCAGATGATACAATAAAAGATTTTACTAGAGAAGATTATTTAATATTACAGAAAATCCATAAAAAATTAAAAGTAGATAATACATTTAGATGTAAGTTTTTAAAAATTTTAAATAAAGTGGCTTTTACTATAAAAAACACAGCAGTATTAAAAACTAATATGGATACATTAGATTTTAGATTAAAAATGTATGCTAAAATTTTAAATGTGGATTGTACTGAATATAGCGAAGAATATTATAAATATTTGTCTAGGTATATAATTTTATTTTCAGGTTCAAGAGAAATAATTAATTATTTAAAGGAAAATGGATATAACATTTTCTTAATAACTAACAATTCTACATGTTATAATATCGGAAAAAATTTAGGATTTGAAAGTAATAATATATATACTTTAAGTGGAGTAAAAAAACATTTAGCTATGCAAGATATAATTAGAAAATATAATTTAAAAAAAGAGGAGACAGTTATGATTGGAGATAATTTAATAGAAGATGTGTATTACGCTAAAAAAGTAGGTATAAATACAATATGGTTAAATTTTGAGAATAGGTTATATAAAGTCTTTTCTAATTTTATAAAACCAGATTATATCATTAATAGTATTAAAGAATTGATGGATATTTTAAAATAGGTAGGAATATTTTCCTACCTTTTTTCTATAAATTTTATAGAAAAATTAAAACCTAGTGTAGCAAATTATTTTGAAATGTGTTATTATATAATATGTGGAGGGTTAAATGAAAAAGTTAAGAGAAAAAATTAGAAATTTAACAATACAAACAAAAATATTTTTAAGTATATTATTAGTGATTTTTATAAAAACACAAAGTTTTTATTTTATGACATGGTCTGGTAATAGCTATGTATTACCAATAATAACAATAGGAATAATATCATTATTTTTATTACCAATGTTATTTATGAATAAAAAGAAAAATGCACTTATTTATGGAACGGTTATAAATGTTGTAATAACAGTGTTATTACTTTCAAATGCTATTTATTATGAATATGCAAATAACTTTTTATCTATATTTCAAATAACTAATGCAAAATACGGAGCAGAAATAGCAAGTGCTTTACCAAGTCTTGTTAAAATATATCATTTAGTATTTATACTTGACTTTATTGTATATTTTGTATTTAAAATTAAAAACAAAAAAATACAAGTATTTAAAAAGTCAAACCAAGAGTATATAAATAAAAAAGAAAGAAAAATATTAGTAGCAGTTTTAAGTGTATTAGCAGTATTTTCAGTAGGATATGCAGGTTTAAAACCAGAAGATTCTTTAAAGAAAAGATTTTGGTCTAAAAATACACTTATTGCACAATCTACAATATTTGGATATCACTATTATGATATAGTAAACTTTTTTTCAGGTACAAAAAATGTTCCATTTAAAACATTTAGTGATGTAGCAGAAACATATAAAGCAAATTTAAATGCAGAAGAAAAAAAGCAAGATTTAAATAAATATTTAGAAGTAAAAGATATAGCTAAAGGTAAAAACGTTATATTATTACAATTAGAAGCAATTCAAAACTTTATAATTGGTGAAAAAATAAACGGAAAAGAAATAACTCCAAATATAAATAAATGGCTTTCAGAAAATATTCATTTTACTAATTTACATTCACAAGGACTTGGTACAACAGCAGATTGTGAACATACAGTATTAAATTCATTATATCCATTAGAAAATGGCTCTGTATATCAATTTTATGCAGGAAATAAATACTACAATCTTTTAAATGAAACTAAAGAAGCAGGCTATTATACGTCTTTTATGCATGCAAACGATAAAGGATTTTGGAATAGATTTAATGTATATAAAAATGTAGGAGTAGATGTATTTGAAGATATACAAAGCTTTGAACCAATCACAGAATGGATAAGTTGTTGGCCATCAGATGAAATATTCTTTAGAAAAGCAATAGATAAAATGAAAAATTATCCTAAACCATTTATAACAAATATGGTTGCAGTATCTTCTCATTATCCTTTTTCATTAGAAGGAATACAAAATAAAGAAGAAAAAGTAACTATAGATGTATCACCATATAATGGAACAACTTTTGGTAATTATTTAGAAACAGCAAATTATGTAGATTATGCATTTGGAAAATTTATTAATGATTTAAAAGAATCTGGCCTTTATGAAGATACAGTTCTTGTAGTATATGGAGACCACTATGCTATGAATGTTGATGATAAAGATATGCTTGCATATATGCAAAGTATAGGAAAACCATTAAATAAAATTAAACAAAAAATAAATTATACTAATGTAGCAGCAGGAATGTCTATTCCTGGAGTACCTAGTATGGTAATAAATGAACCAGTTGGAAAAACAGATATAAAACCAACTATATTAAAAATGTTAGGAATACCAGATAAATTTTCAATTGGTAAAGATATATTTATTAGTGATTCACATGTTAATATATCTACTTATAATATAATAACACCAAATAGAATGTATACAGATGGTAAGTGGTATGATATAGAAAGTGGACAAGAGGCTAAAAATATACCAGAAGATGAGAAAAAAATATTAGATAGTTATGTAGCTGAAATGAATAAAGAAGTACAAATTTCGGAATCAATAATAAAAAAAGATTTACTTAGAGATAAAGAAGAAGTAGATAGATTATATGATGAGTTAAATAAATAGTTAAAGAGGGATATTATCCCTCTTTTTTTAGTATAATTTTTCACAAACTATGGAAATTGTAACTAAAGTATAGTATAATAGCGACAGAAAGGGGAAGATTGTTATAAAGATAAAGCCAGAGAAAAAAAGAAATTTAATTAGATATATTGTTAAAATACGTAAAAAAATAAATTATGAAAAAAATAAAAGATTAATACTTATTTCAAGTGCGGTACTTCTTTTATTTGTTGTAGCTATTACTTGCTTTTTTATAACTAGTAAAAGTAATATAAAATCTAAAGGAAAATTTGAAGTTATTAATTATAGTGATAATGGAAATCTTCTTCTTGAAGTTGCATTTAAAAATAATAAAATAAAAGAATTCGATCTTGAAATAGATAAAAATGATAAAGCGATAATTGATAAAAGCTTTAAAAGAGAAAATAATGAATTAAAAAAAGTTATAGATTTAAAACCTGAGTTTTATAAAAATGGATTTGGTTTCTATGATGTTAAAATAAAATTCAAACAAGGGGTATTAAAAAAGGTATATAAAAAGAAAATAAGTTTTACTAAAATACATGATATTAAAAATGCTACAATAGATATAAATTACTATAAAGGTAGTTATATGTTAAATATTGAACATTCAAATGATATTAAAAAATATGAAATTAGAGTTCAAAAAGAAGATAAAATGGAAATTATAAATAGAGAAGTTACCAAAGATGATACAGACATTATTGGTGTAAATATAACAGAGGTAGTAAATAAACTTGGAGAAGGAAATTATACTATTCAAATAGATAATGTAGTAAATGAATATATTAGGGGAATACCTAAAATGATACAATTTACTGCTAAAAAAATAATGGAAAAACCAAAAGCAAAGATTATAACAACAGATTTAGAAAGAAAAATAATAAATATAGAAGAAAGTGAATCTGTTTTAGAATATGAAGTAACAGTACTTAAAGAAAATGAAAGAGTATTAACAACTAATGTAAAAAAAGATTTTGATTTAACAGATTATTTATATAGAAATAATAAACAAGAAGGATTCTATACTGTAAAAATAAAGCCAATTGTAAATGATTCACAAATTATTGTATCAGAAAATGTACAAAATTCTTCTATATTAACATTTGAAAATGTACCTGTTAAATATTCTGTTCCAGAAGTAAAAGAATTAAAAATGAATAATACTATTTTTAATAATAGACCAGAAATATTAATCGATACAAAAGATTTAGAAAAATATAAATATCATATACAAGTAAAATCAAATAGCATAAATAAAATGTTAGATTACAAAGATTTAGAACAAGGAGTACTTACAGGATTAGGAGGTAGATATTTTCTTTCTAAAGAGGATATAGATTTAATAAAGGAAGGAGAAAAAGTTACACTTACAGTGTATAAAGAAAATATTTCTACTAAAGAAAAATCATATCCATATACAAAAACATTAATTAAAAAACAAAATACAGATTTAATTAGTTTTGGATATTTAGAATTAGAAAATTAAATATTATGGCAACGCTATATATAAATAAAGAAAATTTAAGAAAAAATATAAAAAATATAAGAAAAAAATTAAATAAAGGTGTAAAGATAATTGCTATGGTAAAAGCTAATAGCTATGGAATGGGAGATGTAGAAATAGTTAAAACTTTAGAAAAAGAAAATATAGATTTCTTTGGAGTAGCACTTGTAAAAGAAGCAGTTCATTTAAGAAATAATAAAATTAATTCTAAAATACTTGTTACATCTCAGTTTCTAGAAGAAGATATAGAAAAAATATTAGATAATAATATAACAGTATCAATTAGTGATATAGAACTTGCTAAAAAACTAGATGAAAAAGCAAAAGAAAAAAACAAAATAGCATTAGTACACATTAAGGTAAATACAGGAATGACAAGGCTTGGACTTTCTAAAGAAGATGTATTTTCATTTGTTAAGTATATAAAAGATAACTTAAAAAATTTAGAAGTAGAAGGAATGTATACGCATCTTGCTTGTGCAGATTCAAATTATGAGTATACTTTAAAGCAAATAAAAGAATATGAAGATGCATTAGAAACTTTAGAAAATAACAATATTAAATTAAAATACATTCATATTTTAAACAGTGCAGGAACTATTTTAAATGATAAATATGCAAAATATCAACATACACACGTAAGGATTGGAAATATAGTATATGGATATTATCCAGATAAAGTACTAGAAAATGAAATAGATTTATATGAAGTAGCAACTCTTAAAGCTAAAATATTACAAATTAGAAATATAGAAAAAGATTCATTTGTAAGTTATAGTAATACTGCTAAAGTAAAGCGTGGACATGTACTTGCTACTCTACAAATAGGATATGCAGATGGATTTAAAAGAGAACTTTCAAATAATCATTATGTATATTATAAAGGATATAAATGTGATATAGTAGGTAATATATGCATGGATATGTGTATGGTAGATATAACAGATGTTCCTTTTCCTAAAGTAGGAGAAGAGGTAGAAATATTTGGAGAGCATATTAAAGTAGATGAAATAGCTCAGAAATTAAATACCATTAACTACGAAATAATCTCTACTATTTCAAGCAGAGTGGATAGAGTTTATATATAAAATATGATGAAGAAAAGTGAGGAATAGTTATGAAAAAAGATGTAATAAGTGTAATAGTACCATGTTATAATGAAGAAGAAGCATTACCTTTGTTTTATAAAGAAATAAATAAGGTATCTAAAGAAATGAAAGAAGTAGATCTTGAATTTGTTTTTGTTAATGATGGTTCTAAAGATAAAACATTAGAAGAATTAAGAAAATTAGCCAAAAAAGATGAAAGAGTAAAATATATTTCTTTTTCTAGAAACTTTGGTAAAGAAGCAGCAATGTATGCAGGATTTGAAAATGCAAAAGGTGATTATGCATGTATAATGGATGCAGATTTACAAGATCCACCAGCCCTTTTACCAGAAATGTATAAAGCTATTAAAGAGGAAGGTTATGATTCTGTTGCTACAAGAAGAGTAACAAGAAAAGGTGAACCTAAGATTAGAAGCTTTTTTGCAAGAATGTTTTATAAAATAATTAATAAAATATCTAAAGCAGATATAGTAGATGGAGCAAGAGATTATCGTTTAATGACAAGACAAATGTTAGATAGTATCTTAGCTATGAAAGAATACAATAGATTTTCAAAAGGGATTTTTGGATTTGTAGGATATAATACAAAATGGTTACCATATGAAAATGTAGAAAGAGTAGCAGGAGAAACTAAGTGGTCTTTCTGGAAATTATTTATCTATTCATTAGAAGGAATAACAGCTTTTTCAACAGTACCACTTGTTATTTCTTCAGTACTTGGACTTATATTTTGTTTAGTAGCATTTATAATGGTTTTAGTTATAATAGGAAAAACATTAATATTTGGAGATCCAGTAAGCGGATGGCCATCACTTGCATGTATAATTACGTTTATTGGGGGACTTCAATTATTCTCAATTGGTGTTTTAGGACAGTACTTATCTAAAACATATTTAGAAGTTAAACAAAGACCAATATATATGGTAAAAGAAAGTAATATAGAAAAATAGAAGGAGAAGAAAATGTTTAAAGTATTATTTATATTTATTACAAGTATACTGGCAATTGTAAGTTTTGTAGTAACAGCATATTTTAAAAGTGATTACACATTATGGGATACTCAAAATAAAAATTTTAAATTTAACACAGAAATTGAAACGATTTTTTATAAATTTGATAATATATTGTATACAATAATTGGAATTCTTATAATTGGATTAATAATATATACTATAATAAAAATTTGTAAAAAATTAAAAATACCAAATAAAAGTTTAGTATTATTTGGTGTAGGAATTGTTTTTATAGTAGGAATTGTATTGGTATTAGGATTAAAAGTTTTACCAAGAGGAGATCAAATTCAAGTTTTAAATGCTGCTATTGATTCAATACAAGAAAATTTTTCTAAATTTGAAAAATCTCAATATTTTGATTGGTATCCATATCAAATAGGAATTGTATTTTATATAGAAATGTTATTAAGATTATTTAATACAACATCGTATATATCTATACAGTTAGTAAATGTTATTGAACTTTGCGTTACATTTTATTTTATGTATTTATGTATTGATAAGATATTAAAAGATGAAATTTCAAAAAAAATAAGTGTAATATTCATGATATTGTTTGCACCAATTTATCCATATGTAACATTTGTATATGGTAATATTCCGGGATTAATGTGTGCTGTTATATCTGTATATTATATGTTAAAATATTTTGAAAATAATAAAATAATAAATCTTGTGATATCTGGAGTAAGTATTGCATTTGCAATTAATTTAAAAAATAATTACTTGATTTTCTTTATAGCAGAAGCAATTATTTATTTTATAAATGCAATAAAAAATAAAGATTATAAGCTTATAGCTGTAATAATTTTTGCATTTATTTTAAATAAAGGAATGTTTAAATGTGTTGAAAAGTACTATGAAATTAGAGGAAATTTAAAAATATCAGAAGGAATCCCTAAAAATGCATGGATGGTTATGGCTATGCAAGAAAGTGCAATGGCTCCAGGATGGTTTAATGGATATCCTGTATCAACATATATGAATACTGATTATAATAATGAGGAAACTAAAAAAATAGCAAATAAAGATTTAAGTAATAGAATAAATGAATTGATTAAAAATCCTAAATATACTTTTAAATTTTATACTAAAAAAATGATTTCACAATGGTGTGAACCAACATTTGAATCAACTTGGATAATACAACCTTGGTTAGATAATGATTATTATGAACGAGCAGAAAATTCAAGAATATTAAATTCATTTTTTAAAGGAAAATTAAGACGTATATATGATATATATTGTGAATCATTGTTAGTCCTTATATATACATTAGCAACTATAAGTGTTATACGTAATTTTAAAGATTTAGATTTAAGTAAAAATATTTTCTTGATAGTATTTTTAGGTGGTGTAGCTTTTCATTTATTGTGGGAAGGAAAATCACAATATATATGGACATATATTTTATGTGCTATTCCATATGTAGGAGGAGCAATTAAAGAAAATAAAAAAAAATTACTTGAGTTAACTGGAAAAAAATAAGTGGAGGAAATATGGAAAACTTAAAAAAAATATATATAAAAAATAAAGAACTTATAAACTACCTTATATTTGGAGTATTAACAACTGTAGTTAACTTTATTGTTTACTATGGCTTAGATACTTTTAAAATTGATAAAACAATATCAAATTCAATTGCATGGTTTGCATCTGTTTTATTTGCATATATTACAAATAAATTATATGTTTTTGAAAGTAAAAAAATATCATTTGATATTATAAAAGATGAATTAGTTAAATTCTTTGGATGTAGATTATTTTCAGGAGTATTAGATATTGGAATGTTTTTTGTAATGGTTAATTTATTAAAATTAAATGATTTTTTTACAAAATGTTTTATAGCAGTATTTGTTGTAGTTTTAAATTATGTATTTAGTAAATTATTTATTTTTAAAGATAAAGATAAGAAAGAAGGATAAATATGAGAAAAAAAGTGTTAAGTATTGTAGTACCATGCTATAATGAAGAAGAAGTAGTAGAAATGTTTTATAAAGAAACAAAAAAAGTATTAAAAAAAGTAGACGAAAATTATGATTATGAATTTGTGTTTATTGATGATGGTAGTAAAGATAAAACTCTTGAAATTTTAAAAAAATTAAGAAAAAAAGATGATAAAGTTCATTTAATAAGTTTTTCTAGAAATTTTGGAAAAGAAGCAGGAATATATGCAGGCCTTAGTAATGCAACAGGAGATTTAGTTGTATTAATGGATGCAGATTTACAACATGATCCAGAAATAATTCCAGAGATGTTAAAAGGAATTGAAGAAGGATATGATACAGTAACAACTAGACGTAAAGATAGAAAAGGTGAATCTAAAATTAAAGGCGTTTTTGCTAAAATGTTTTATGGAATTATGAAGAAAATAATGTCTACAGATATGGAACAAGGTGCACAAGATTTTAGAATGATGAAAAGAGAAGTAGTAGATGCTATTTTATCTTTAAAAGAATATAATAGATTTTCTAAAGGTATATTTAGTTGGGTAGGCTTTAAAGTTAAATATATATATACTCAAAATAAAGAAAGAGCAGCTGGTGAAACTAAATGGAGTTTCAAAAGTTTATGTAAATATGCGGTAGAAGGTATAGTTGCTTTCTCAACAGTACCTCTTAAAATATTTACTTTCTTTGGTCTTATAATATCAGTGCTATCTATTATACTAGGAATAGGTATAGTTGTTCAAACATTGATTTGTGGTAAAGATGTACCAGGTTATGCTTCTATAATTACAGCTGTTTTATTTATGGGTGGTGTACAACTTCTATCTACAGGAGTAATTGCAGAATATATAGCTAAAATGTATCTTGAAATTAAGGATAGACCTAAATATATAGTAAGGGAAAAGATGTAAAATGAAAGAAAAAAGTTTAATTGTAAAAGATAATAAAATATTAAATATAGTATTGCTTGCAGTAGTATTTATATTCTTCTTCGGAGTTACACTTTTTATCCCACTTTGCGGGGATGATTTTGGAAATTATCAGGAAGGTACAACAGTAAAACAAGCAGTAGAAATAGCATATAAAAATTATTTTGTGTTTGAAGGAAGATTTATAAGTAGAATATTAATAGTACTTTTAACATCTAGAAGAGTATTAAATGCTTTAGTAATAGCAACTTCAATAACAAGTATAATTTATTTTGCAAGTAAGTTTATTAAATCTAGACATAGTATATTAGTACTTAGTTTATTAACGGTGTTTATATTGAATATAAATGGTGTAATGTATAAACAAGTATATTTTTGGATAGCAGGAAGTTCTACATATTTACTTGAAATTCCTTTAATGCTTGCATATTTTGTATATATGGATAAATTATTTTCTGAAAAAATAAAACACAAAAAAGCTATTTCAATATTCTTTGTTATTACAAATTTTATAACAACAATGTTTGTAGAAAATATGGCTTTAACAATTTGTTTTGTTAATTTATTTTATGTTGTATATTCAAAAATTAAATACAAAAAAATTGATAAACTCGCTTTAGCTTGTTTAATAGCATCAACTCTAGGAGCTTCACTTATGATTTTTTCTCCAGGAGTTAGAGGTAGAGTGGATATGAGTTCAGATTTTAATAAGTTATCACTTGTAGAAAAAATAAATATTACTTTTCCTAATTTTATTTATTTTACTTTTACATGTAATGCAATAACATTATTATTTGGTACAATTTATGTTGTAAAATTTATAAATCAAATACAAGTAAAAAATAAAATTGTAAAATTCATTACAAAAATAATTAATTTAATTATTGTATGTATGAATGGATTAAATATTATAAATATAGCTAAATGGATGTTCCCATTTTCATTAAAAACTCCTACTTATTTTGAAGGTGTTTTACATAAATTTGTTTATGTACAAGCACCATTATATAAAACTTGGTTTATATTATTCATTTTAACTTTAGTAGGAATAGTTATATATAAAGCAATAAAAAAAGGAGAATATTCACAACTTCTTTTAACACTTGCTGCATTTGGTTCTACATTTGTAATGATTACTTTAGAACCTTGGGGCGAAAGAGTATCTTTCTTAGCAAATTTATTATTTATTATAGTATTTTTACGTGATTTAGATTTAGATAAATTTACTAATAAATCAGTAAAATATTTTACTATATTTTTAAGTATAGTAATTGCAATAGATATGCTAATATATACAAATGTATATTATTCTGTTTACAGACATACAGAAAAAAGAGAATTAACAATAAATCAATGCGTAGAAAGTGGAGCAAATGATGTTATTGTGAAAAAATATCCAGAAATGTTACTATGGAATAGTGATAAATATTTTAGTATAGAAAATTTCAAAAAAATATATAAATTTAAAGAAAATCAAGAAATTAAACAAGTAGATGAGCATTTTGAAATGAGAAGTATATTTAATGATCTATTAGAAAAATACATAAATTAATTTAATTAATATATAAGAAGTAAGTTAATATTCTATATATTAAAATGGGAGGAAATATGAAAAAAGTATTATTTACAGCAAATTTAGATTCGTTTTTTTATAAATTTTTAATGCCGTATTTAAAATGGTTTAAAGAACAAGGATATGAAGTTCATGTAGCTACTAAAGGAAATGATTTTGAAATTCCTTATTGTGACCAAAAATTTAATGTTTCTTTTGCAAGAACACCTTTTACATTTGATAATATAAAATCATATATGCAAATGAAAAAAATATTAAAAGAAAATCAGTATGATATTATTCATTGTCATACTCCACTTGGTGGAGTAATTACTAGACTTGCAGCTAATAAATATAGAAAGAAAGGGACTCGCGTAATTTATACAGCTCATGGATTCCATTTCTTTAAAGGTGCAAGTAAAATAAATTGGTTAATATATTATAATGTTGAAAAATTCTTAGCTAAATATACAGATACACTTTTAACTATGAACAAAGAAGATTATGAAAATGCTAAAGCATTTAAAGCAGGAAAAATTATTTTTGTTAATGGGGTAGGAGTACCAGAAGAAAAGTTTAAACTAGAAATAACAGAAGAAGAAAAGAAAGAATTAAGAACAAGTTTAGAAATTAAAGATAGTGATTTTGTTATGATTTATGCAGCAGAACTTTTAAAAAGAAAAAATCAAAAATATTTAATTGATACATTTAATATATTAAATAAAAAATATGATAATATGATACTTTTATTACCTGGAAATGATTCTTTAAACGGAGAATATCAAAAATATGTAGAAGAATTAGGATTATCTAATAAAATTAAATTCTTAGGTTTTAGAAAAGATGTACCAAAATTACTTAGAATTTCTAATCTTGCTGTTTCTTCAAGTACACAAGAAGGTTTACCAGTTAATATAATGGAAGCTATGTATGCTGGACTACCAGTTGTATGTACTGATTGTAGAGGACAAGTAGACTTAATAAAAGATGGAGAAAATGGATATTTAGTTTCATTAAATGATAAAGAGAAATTTGCAAGTTTAATAGAAAAAGTATATAATAGTGAGAGTTTAGCAATTAAATTTGGTGAAGAAAATAAAAAAAGAATTAGAAAATATTTGTTATCAAGTGTTGTTGAAGAAATGGAAAAAATTTATTTAGAAGAAATTAGTGAGGTAAAAACTAGTGAAAGTAAAAAATAGTTATAGTAAAGGAAAAGTTTCAGTAATAATTCCTTTGTACAATGCAGAAAAATGTTTAGATAAATGTTTAGAAACTATGATTAATCAAACATATAAAGATTTAGAAATAATTATATGTGATGATTGTTCAAAAGATAATTCATATAAAAAAGCAAAAGAATGGGAAAAGAAAGATAATAGAATAAAGGTATATAAAAATAAAGAAAATAAAAAGGCTGGTTATACAAGAAATGAATGTATAAAAAAAGCAACTGGTGAATATGTTTTTGTTCAAGATGCAGATGATTATAGTGATTTAACTTTAATAGAAAAAGAAGTTAAAATTTTAAATAAAGAAAAAAATATTAGCTATGTATCAGCAGGATTAAAAAGATTTAATGAAAATGGAATTTGGGGAGAAGAAATTAGAAAAATAGAATATCCTAAAAATGAAAATTTTTTATTAATGTTACCTTATATACATGCAGGAACATTATTTAGACATGATGTTTTAGATAAAGTAAATGGATATAGAGTAGCTAAAGATACTGCTAGAACAGAAGATTTTGATTTATTTTTAAGACTTCATATTAATAAATTTTATGGTAAAAATATATTAGAAGCGTTATACTATTATAATGAAGATATTAATGCATATAAACGTAGAAAATATAGATATAGAATAGATGAATTTAAAATGAAAATAAATGCATTTAAAAAATTAGGCCTTATGCCTAAAGGGTATATATATGCATGTAAACCATTAATAGTTGGTCTAGTTCCTCGTAGTATACAATACAAGTTAAAACAAAAATATAGTGATCAAGAAAAAAGAAAAATAAAAGTATTAGAAGTTGTAAGTAATCCAAATAGAGGTGGAGTAGAAACAATGCTTATGAATATAGACAGAAATATAGATCATAATAAATTTCAATTAGACTTCACTTCATTTGTTAAAGAAGAAAGTGATTATGACAAAGAAATTAATGAATTAGGTGGTCAAGTAGTTCATTTAAAACCAATTAGAGAAATTGGAGCTTTAAAATATACAATACAAATGAAAAATATGATAAAAGAAAGGAAATATGATATTGTTCATTCACATATTAGTATAAATAATTCATTAGTATTACTTGCAGCTAAACTTGCAGGTGTTAAAATTCGTATTTCACATGCTCATACTACATCTTCAGAAAAGCCAAATACTTTAAAATTTAATATAGCAGTTTCTTTAATGAAAAAGTTAAATAAAATGTGTGCAAATGTGTACTGTGCTTGCGGAGAAAAAGCTGGAGAATTTTTATATGGAAAAAAAGCTTTAGAAAAAGGTAAAGTTATAGTAATAAATAATGCTATAGAACTAGATAAATTTGCTGAATACTTTGGTAAAAAAGAAGAAGTAAGAGAAAAAAATAAATTTAATAAAAAAGATTTGTTAATAGGTCATATTGGTAGATTTGATGGCGAAGTAAAAAACCATAAATTTATAATCGAAATGGCAGAAAAAATGAAAAAAGATGGACAAGAAAATTTTAAATTTGTACTTGTAGGAAAAGGCAGTAGAGAAGAAGAATTTAAAAAATTGGTTAAAGAAAAAGGGTTAAATGATAATGTAATATTTTATGGATTATCTGAAAATATTCCAGAATTATTACAAGCATTTGATGTTATGATATTACCATCTTTATATGAAGGATTACCAGTAGTTCTTGTAGAGGCACAAGCAGCTGGAATTAAAGTATTAGCTTCTGAAAATATAACTAAAGAAGTTGATCTTGGTCTAGGACTTGTTAAATTTTTAGCAATAGATAAAGGACCGGATGTATTTGTAAAAGAAATAAATAAAACAAATAAAAAAGAAATATCATGGAAAAAAATATATGATAAATTAACTGAAAAAGGCTTTAATATTAAAGTAAATGTAAAACAAATAGAAGAACTTTATGAAAAAGGTAGGAAAAAATAATGATAAAAAAATTAATAGATAATGTATTAAATGCAGAAGTATTTAAAAGTGTTTTCATAGTAGCAGCATTTTTTTATGTTTTTGGATTTACAAGTGAATTAGTATCAAAGTTTATTAAAATATTTATTTTGTGGGGAGCTGTTATTTTTGTTAAGGATATAATTAAAGAAAAAAATATTCTAAAAAATAAAAAGAATTTATTGCTTTTTGGAATGCTTGCCTTAGTTGCAATAAGTACATTAATAAATTTTAATACAAGATTAATTCCTAATATAATATCATTATTATATATGGGAGTAGAAGTATTTATTTTATCATTAGTAGATAAAAATAAATCTAAAGATAAAATGTTAAAATCAATTAATATTCAACTTAATATAGTTGTTTTACTAACAATTATTTGTGCAATTGCATCAATAATTATATATGGATTAGATATAAAAGGATCTGTATTTAATGGATATCATGAATTATTAATAGGAAACTTCGAAGGAAGACTTTGGGGAATATATGGTAACCCAAATACATTAGGACAAATTGGACTTTTATCTGTATTTGCAAGTATGTATTTATTATATACAAATAAAGATAATAAAAAAATTAAAATATATAATTACGTAAATTTAGTATTACAAACAATATGTATTGTGCTTTCAAATTCAAGATCTACAATGGTATCATTATTAGTATCATTTGCAGTATTTTTCTTAATAAAGATTTCAGAAAAAATAAAGGATAAGAAAGATACAATATTACAAGGTATTTTTAAAAATAAATTAAAAGTATTAGTTAGATTAATTGGGTGTATGTTAGTATTAATTGTTGCATTAAAAGGTGTAAAAATTACTATGGCTATAGCACCAAATTTAACAAATTTAATGAATATAAATATAAAATTTTCTCCAGATAAAGTAAATGAAACATTAAATAAAGTAAATAGAGAACAAACAACATCAGATGTTTCAAATGGAAGATTTTCAATTTGGAAATCAGGCTTTATGGTGTTAAAAGAATCACCTATATTTGGTGTTGGGCCAGAAAATGTAAATGAAAGAACATTGAAATATTTACCAGAAAAAATGATAGAAGAATCACCTAAAATGTCTTCTAATATGCATAATATTTATTTACAAATATTAGTTTCACATGGCATAGTTACATTTATTTTATTTGTAGCATATATTTTAATTAATATAGTTAAAATGTTTAAATATTTATTATTAAACAAAGCAGATAATAAATTACATAACAACATATTAGTTTTATCATTAATAGTATGTGCAATTCTTGTTATTAATTTATTTGACTCAAATTTATTATACTTCTTCTCATTATTTATGGTAGCAGTATTTTGGATTTCAATTGGTAATGTAAATAAATTAATAGATTTAGAAGAAGAAAATAATGATAAAAAAAAAATCTTATTTCTAATAGATAGCTTAGAAATTGGTGGAGCTGAAAAAGTATTAGTAGATGTAGTAGATAATTTAGATTATAGTAAATTTGATGTAACAGTAAAAACAATTTTTAATGCTGGAGAGTATCGTCAAGATTTAAGTAAAAAAGTTAAATACGAAACAATATTTAAAAATCCTAATAAATGGGTTAGAAGAATATTTGTAAGATTAGAAAAGGTGATTTCACCTAAAGTGTTATATTATCTTTTATTAGATGAAAAATACGATGTTGAAGTAGCATTTTTAGAAACAATTTCTACTAGAATCCTTTCTGGAAGTACATCAGAGGCTAAAAAAATAACGTGGGTACATACTGATTTTAGTAAAAATAAAAATTCTAGAAATTTATACAAAAATGATGAAAAATTTATAAAAGCTTATAAAAGTTTTGATAAAATAGTTTGTGTATCTGAAAGTACAAAAGAAGCATTTAAGAAAATTACTAAATTAAATGATAATATATGTACTATCTATAATCCTATAGACTGTAAAAAAATAATAAACTTAAGTAAGAAAAAATCTAAAATAAAATTAGATGAAAATAAATTTAATATTGTTTTATTAGGAAGACTTGTAGAAGAAAAAGGCTACGATAGATTATTAAATGTTATAAATAAATTACAAAAAGAAAAAGATAATTTTAAAGTATATATTATTGGAGAAGGATTAAAAAGAAAAGAAATAGAAGAATATATTAAAACTAAAAAATTAGAAAAATATGTTGAAATATTAGGTTTTCAAAAAAATCCTTACAATATATTAAAACAAGCAGATTTATTTATAAGTGTTTCTAAAGTGGAAGGATTTAGTTTAGCACTTGCTGAAGCAATGGTACTTGAATTACCGGTTATGTGTACTAATACATCTGGTCCAAATGAAATTATAGGTAAAAATTCAGAATATGGAATGCTTATAGAAAATTCAGAAAAAGCTATCTATACTTCTTTAGAAAAATTAATAGGAAATAATGAAGAATTAGAATTAATTAAAAATAAAGTTATTAAAAGAATTGATTTTTTTGATATGAATAAAGTTATTAAACAAATAGAAAATATTTTAGAAAATGGGTGATTGTTATGGAAAAAGTGTTTTGTACTGTATTTACACCAGCATATAATAGAGGATATATAATTAACAAATTATATGATTCTTTAAAAAAACAAACATTTAAAGATTTTGAATGGGTTGTAGTAGATGATGGATCAAAAGATAATACAGAAGAGCTTTTTGAAAAATGGCAAAATGAAGATAATTTTTTTAAAATTACATATATAAAAGTTAAAAATGGTGGTAAACATAGAGCAATAAATAAAGGACTAGATTTAGCAAATGGTAAAATGTTTTTTATAGTAGATTCAGATGATTATTTGGAAAATAATGCAATAGAAAGAATAAAATATTGGGAAAATAGTTTAAAAGATGAAAAAGAAAAATTTGCAGGTGTATCCGGTCTTAGAAAAAAACAAGATGGAAAAATATTAGGTAGATCTTTAGGAAAAGATTATATAGATGCTACAAATATTGAAAGAGTAGAACTTAATATGATGGAAGATAAAGCAGAAGCTTATTATACAGAAGTATTAAGAAAAAATAAATTTCCAGAAATAGAAGGTGAAAATTTTATATCTGAAAATGTAATATGGAATCAAATTGCGTCACAAGGATATAAAATTAGATGGTTCAATGAAGGAATATATATTGGAGAATATATAGAAGATGGATTGACAGCACAAGGAAATAATCTTTTTAAAAAAAATCCTAAAGGATATTTACTTTCTATTAAATCAGAAATTAAATATTTAAAACCTTCATTTATAAAAAAATTAGGATATTATAATGTATACTATAAAACTGTATCAGATAAATATACTAAAAAAGAAATAGCTAGAGATTTAGAAATATCTAACTTTACATTAGATTTAACTATAGCTTTAAAAAAAATAAAGGATGTATTTAAAAATGTCAAAAAATAAAAGAAAAGAAAACTCAATTAAAAACGCAATAGTTGCTACCTTTTCAAATATATTAACACTTTTAATAGGATTTGTAGCACAGGCAATATTTATTAAGACATTAGGCCCTGAATATTTAGGGCTTAATGGATTATTTTCAAATATAATTTCAGCTTTAGCAATTGTTGAACTTGGAATTGGACCAGCTATAATTTATAGTTTATATAAACCAATTTCTGAAAATAATAAAGAAGAAATAAAGTCATTATTAAATTTCTATAAAAAAGCTTATAATGTGATTGCATTAATTATTTTTGCTCTTGGAATTTTAATAATGCCAGTATTACCTTTCTTTGTTAATACTAATTTAAATATAAACATATATTTTGTATTTTTCTTATTTTTAATGGATGTTATATGTTCATATTTATTATCTTACAAAAGATCTATTATTCAGGCAGATCAACAAAGTTATATTATTAATATAGTACATATAGCATACATTTTAATACTTAATTTAGTACAAATTTCAATATTGTTAGTAAATAAGAATTACTTTTTATACTTAAGCGTTAGAGTTGTAATGAGACTTTTAGAAAATATTGTTATAACAATGATAGCTAATAAAAAGTATGATTATTTAAAAGAAAAAGATATAAAGCCAATAAAAAAAGATATATTAGAGGATATAAAACAAAAAGTTAAAGGATTAATATTTCATAAACTTGGTGGAATAATTGTACTTAGTACAGATAATATAATAATATCTAAAGTATTAGGAACAGTGGTAGTTGGATTCTATTCTAACTATTATATGATAATAAATTCATTATCAATATTATTTTCGCAAATATTTACTTCAATAACAGCAAGTGTAGGAAATTTACTTGTTAAAGAAAATACAGAGAAATCATATGATATATTTAAAGTAATAATGATGATTAATTTCTGGATATACGGATTTGCATCTATTTGTATATTTGTACTTATAGAACCATTTATAACATTATGGGTTGGAAGTAATTTTATATTAGATAAACTTGTACTAGTTATATTAGTATTAAATTTTTACATAAGTGGAATGAAAGCATCTATTGGTGTTTATAAAGATGCTGCAGGTATATTTTGGGAAGATAGATATATACCAATTATAGAATCGGTTATTAATATTGTTGCTTCAGTTATACTAGCAAAATATCTAGGACTTGCAGGTGTATTTTTAGGAACATTTATTAGTTCATTAATTGTTGTATTATACAGTCTACCACATTATGTTTTCAAAAAAGTATTTAATAAAAGTACAGTTATATATTTTAAAGATTACTTTAAATACTTTGCTGTTACATTAGTAACATTATTATTAATTGTTGGATTGACAACAGTTATAAAAATAAAATCTACATTAGCTATTTTAGTAGTAAATTTAATTATATGTACTGTATTTATTAATTTAGTATTCTTTATTATATTTAGAAATACGGATGAATTTAAGTATATATATAATATGGTTATGGAAATTCTAAAAAAAGTAAAGGGAAAGAAAAATGAAAAAATTACAAATTAAAAATATTTTAGCATTTATTTTAATTGCGTGTATATTTACGTTTAATTTTATGACAATACATTATGCATTAGATACTTATTTTACAGCAAATTCAGGATATAATAATTATATAACTATTTTTGCAAAAGGTGGAAGACTAGTATCTGCTTTGAGTTGGAAGATAGCAGATATTTTAAAAATTCCTTTTAATGTTTTCATAACTTTTGGTGGCGTATTATCTGCTGTTTTATGTGGTATTACGTTATATGTAATAACTAAAAAGTTAAATGAATTATTAAATAAAAAAAATGAAAAAAACAAATATATATTATTAGGAATTGTATCAATTTTATTTGTGTTTAACTGTATGTTATTACAAAATTTCGTTTATGCAGAAAATTTTGTTATGATGTTAGGCTTATATATATGTATCAAATCAGCTAATATGATTGATACTGAAAAAAGTGTAGTTAAAGAAAATATAATACCAGCAATATTATTATTGTTAGCAACTTGTTGCTACCAAGGAATTTTAAATGTTTATTTAACATTTACAGCAATTATAATATTTATAAATTATAATAATGATATAAAGAAAATGATTACTAAATTCATAAAAGCATGTATAAATTATGTATTTGCATTAGGAACTAATTTTGTTATATTAAAGTTAATAAATAAATTAATTTTAATAAATGAATCAACTCGAGTAGAAGGAAATTTAGATTTATTATATAATATTTCATATCCTTTTAGAATGCTTAAAACAATTTTCTTAGATACTGCTGGAATGATGCCAAAGTTTTTATTTGGATCACTTGTAGTAGTATCTATGGCAGTTTTAATATATGTTATAATAAAAAATAAAGTAAAACCATTAAATGTAATGATGTCTTTATTAATATTATTAGTAGCTTATTTTTCATGTTTTATACCTATGATGGCATTATCTAAAGACTCACTAGATGCAGCAGCTAGATTATTATTTAGTATTGGAACATTACCAGCTATTATATTAATTATTTCAATATTTTTAAATAAAGATATTAAGTTTGAAAAAATAATTTTTGTAGTTGCAAGCTTATTTGTTGTGATTAATTTAGTTAATTATATAAATGTATCTAAAGAACATTTAGTAACTAATAGAAAAGATATAGAAGAAACTAAGAAGATTTATAATTTAATAAAAGAATATGAAATTAAAAACAATATAACTGTAGATACAGTAATATCTGGAACAGATAAAAATCCTAAATATTATTATGATGAGAATAGGACAAAGAATGAATTAACCGTTAGAGCAAATTATATTAATTTTATAGAAACTGCGGTATTAAATATGGTTTCAAATAAAGATTATAAATATAAATTGATGAGTGAAATCGAAAAAGAAAAATATTTTAAAAATAAAGAATATGATCAATTTAGTGAAGCACAAATTATATTTGATAAAAACGTAATGTATTGGTATAAATATTAATATAATTAAAACTATTTACATTTACTAATAATAATGATATAATGTCACTGAGGTATAATTATGAATAAAACATATGAAATTATTAAAAGAGGAATAGATATTGCAGGAGCTACTTGTGGACTTGTAATAACTTCACCAATTTTACTTTTTACAGCAATTGCAATAAAATTAGAAACAGAAGGACCAGCAATTTTTAAGCAAGAAAGAATAGGAATGAATGGTAAACCATTTACTATATATAAATTTAGAAGAAGCATGGTGGTAAATAAAGATGCAGATAAAGGCTTTTCAGTAGCATCAGATAATAGAATAACTAAAGTAGGTAAGTTTATTAGAAAATGCAAAATAGATGAACTTCCACAACTTATAAATGTATTAAAAGGAGATATGAGTATAGTAGGACCTAGACCATATGTATATAATGACTTTAAATATAATGAAGAAGAAGAGTTAAAAGTATTAGATGGTATTAGACCTGGAATAACTGGACTAGCTTCTTTTGTATATAAAAGAGAAAACTATATTGTAGAAAAAGCGGAAGATAAAACAAAATACTATAGAGAAGTTCATTTAAAAAAGAAAAGTGATTTAAACTTAGAGTATAGAAAATATAGAAGTTTTGCAGTGGATATGAAAATAGTACTTGCAACAGTTAAAATATTAAAAGGTGTAAGATTATATAAAGGTGGTCCTTTATATGTTCCTGCAGATGAAACAGAAGTATTAAAATGGAATAAAAAACAAAAAAAGAAATAGATAATAAATCTACTTCTTTTTTTATAAATATATTTAAATTTTATAGATTATAAATAGTGATTAATATTATTGACTTTTGGGCTAAAAAAAAGTATAATTTAATTGTAAAAAAAATAAGGAGTTGGTAATATGTCAATATTAATTACTGGAGGAGCAGGGTATATAGGAAGCCATACAGTAGTAGAATTTTTAAATGAAGGAAAAGATATTATTGTAGTGGATAACCTTTCTAATAGTAAAGAAGAATCTCTTAAAAGAGTAAAAAAAATAACAGGAAAAGATTTTAAATTCTATAAAGAAGATGTAAGAGATTACGAAGCAATGAGTAAAATATTTAAAGAAAATGAAATCGATTCTGTAATACATTTTGCAGGACTTAAAGCAGTAGGAGAAAGCTGCAAAATGCCACTTGAATATTATGAAAATAATTTAGGTTCAACATTTACTCTATTAAAAGTAATGAAGGAAAATGGATGCAAAAAGATAGTATTTAGTTCTTCTGCAACAGTTTATGGAACACCAGAAAGATGTCCTATTACTGAGGATATGCCTACATCTAAGTGTACAAATCCATACGGAACTACTAAACTTATGCAAGAGCAAATTTTACAAGATATTGCAGAAGCAGATAAAGAATTTAGCGTAGTACTTCTTAGATACTTTAATCCTATAGGAGCTCATGAAAGTGGTCTTATTGGCGAAGATCCTAATGGAATACCAAATAATTTAATGCCATATATTGCACAAGTAGCAACAGGAAAATTAAAAGAGTTATCTGTATATGGTAACGATTATCCTACTCATGATGGAACTGGAGTAAGAGACTATATTCACGTAGTGGATCTTGCAAAAGGCCATGTAAAAGCTTTAGAAAAAATAAACAGTTCTAAGCCACAAGTATTTATATATAATTTAGGAACTGGAATTGGATATAGTGTATTAGATGTAGTAGAAAGCTTTAAAAAAGTTAATAATATAGATGTTCCATATAAGATAGTAGATAGAAGACCTGGAGATGTAGCTATGTGTTACGCAGATCCAACAAAGGCATTAAATGAATTATCATGGAAAGCAGAATATGGAATAGACGATATGTGTAAAACAGCATATAATTTTCAAAAAAACAATCCAAACGGATATTAAAAACAATAAGAAGAAGTATAATTTACTTCTTCTTTAATTATAATAAGGAGGTTAAGTATGATTATTGCAGCAAAAGCAGCTATAGATAGAAAACAAATAGTAGATAGAAAAAATAGAGGAGCCAATTATATAGAATTGCATACATTGCCTACCTATTTTTTAGATAAAGACTATACAGAAGAAATACAAAATATATTAGAAGAAGAAGAGGTAAAATGTATATGCGTACATGCACCAATTAATAATATATATAAAAATGGATGTGGAATAGGATATAAAGATAAAGTATCAGAAGAAGAGTATAAACATAATATAGAAATAATAAAAAAGAGTATATTAATGGCAGATAAAATAATAGATATGCCAAGAAAAATTGTTGTTATACATCCTATAGAAAGTTATAAAATAAATGTAAATACTACAATAGAAAAAGAAAGAAAATATTTTGAAGAAGATTTAAAATTACTAAGTGAATTTACTAAACAAAATACTACTAATGTATATTTAGCAATAGAAAATACAATAAGAGCAGTAGATAAAAAAAATAAATTATTTAGAGATTCACTATATGCATATAATGATGACTATGTTAAATGGATAGAAAAATTAGATTTGGATAATGTAGGTGTTATTTTAGATACATGTCATGCAATTGCTACTGCATATTATAATAAAGAAACAGGAGAAAAAGAATTTATAGATATAGAAGAATATATAAATGCATATTCTAAAAAATTAATACATATGCATTTATCAAATAGTCTTACATATGGTTTTGGAAAAGATCATGGTAGAGCTTTTTTAAATACTAAAAGAGATGTTTCTTTATTAAAAAAAATAGAAAACACATTAAATAAAATAGGATATACAGGAAATATAACAATAGAAACAGTAGATAAAGATATTTATAATTATGAAAGATATTCAAAAACAGTAGAAACAATGAAAAAAAATAATTTATTTAAAAAAGATAGTTTTTAATTAATAAATAATATATAATATAATTGGTGATAATAAAATGAAAAATAAAAATTTATTTGAAAATGTAGATTTTATTAAAAGTGATGATGAAATGTTAAAAAAGTATAATGGAATACTATATCATTATACAACTGTAGAAGGATTACTTGGAATTTTACAAAGTAATGTTATTTGGGCTACAAGTTATCCATTCTTAAATGATAGTTCAGAAATAGTATATGGAAGAAGACTATGTAAAAATATTATTAATGAAAGAATAACTAAGTCACAAAAAGAAGAAGAAAAAATATTATATACAGAATGTTTAGAATTGCAAGATAATAATAAAGGAAGAATATATATAACTTGTTTTTGTGAAAGAGGAAATTTACTTAGCCAGTGGAGAGGATATGCTAAAAATGGACTTGGATTTTCACTAGGACTCGAATCTAAATATTTATTATCTGAATATAGACAATATCCATATAACTTAATAAAAATAAAAAAAGTAGAATATGATTTAGTAAATCAAAAGAAAATAATAAATAATTTGTTAGATGAAGCAGTTAAATATATAGATGAAAATAATATAACAAGTAAAAAATTTATTAGTGAGTTGGCAAAAACAATTAATAAAAAAATAGAAGAATGTATAGTATTTTTTAAAGATGCTGCATTTGAAGAAGAAAAAGAGTGGCGAGCTATTTATTATGAAAAAGATAGAGAGTTAATAGAAACACATTATAGAGCGAGATTTAATAGAATAGTTGATTACAAAGAATTTAATTTAGCACCAACAAATAAAGAAATATATAAAGATAAATTACCAATATGTGAAATAATATCTGGACCTGGAATAGAAAATGATGCAACAAACGAAGTAATTAGAATGATATTAAAAGATTATAAATTTGCAGAAAAAGTTAATTTAATGAATTCATCTATACCATTTAAAATAGTATAAAAAAGCAGCTTTTAAATAGCTGCTTTTTATTATTTATTAAAGATATAATCTTGAAATTCTTGTCTAGCTAGTGGCATGCTTTTAGGAACAACATATGAAATACCATTGATAGTTGGAGTAGTAATATTGTTAATTGAAGGACATTGTGCTGATATGATATTAGATAAATATTGATCTTTATTAGCAAGTACACTTGGAATTATAGCCATATATTCTGTAACGTTTGCATTAGTTTCAACTTCTTTAAGCATTGTATCTATTAAATCCATGATTTCACTTAAATTTTTAGTAGAAAGTTTTTTAATTATAGCTTGTAAAACATTTCTTTGACGTTCCGCTCTAGAAAAATCGTTACCAACAGTTCTATTTCTAGTATGTGTAAGAATTTGTTCACCAGTTAATAATACTTTACCTGAATTTTTTACAAGTTTAGTTGGTCTTTTAGACATTGCATATGATTCATGACATCTTTCATTTATATATAATCTTTCTTCTTCAGTTATTTCTAATTCAAGACCACCAAGTTTATTTATAGCATTTATAACACCAACAAAATCTATAGTAGCATAATCAGTAATATTAAGTCCAAAGTTTTGATTTAAAGTATTAAGAGCTAGAGTAGGGCCACCATAGAAATAAGCATGTCCCATTTTATCTTTGGTACCTTTAATTTGTACATATGTATCTCTAGGAACAGAAATCATTTTAATACTTTTTGTTGTAGGATTAATTGAAATTACCATGTTAACATCTGAACGAGATCCAAGCTCATCGTTTGGTCTTGTATCTAATCCAAAAACCGCAATTGTCTTTATTTTATTAAATTGTTCACGAGTTAAATTAGTATTTGCTTCATCAAAAGCATGTTCATTAATACCCAAATCTTGTTTATTTAATTTAGTAATATTTATTAAAGCATATTTATTTCCTAAAAAATACCCGCCATATATAACTGCTGCACAAAGTATTAAATATATAACTAATAATGATATTTTAACAGGAGATAATTTTCTAGTTGTTTTCTTTTTAGTATTATTTTCATTTAATTCTTCTGCAAAATTAGTAGTTTCTACATTTGTATCGTTAGAATCGTTAAATAATTCATCAGTTTCTAAAGATACTTTTTTAGTTTTTTCTTTTTTTACTTTTTCTACTTTATTTACTTGATCTTTTTTTGTTTCTTTTTTGTTTTCATTTAAAGCACTACCTTTTCTTGGTTTTCTTTTTGTTTCTTTTTTTTCTTCTTCTAAATTTATTTCTTTCATATTTCACCATCCATTTTTAACTCTTCTTAATTGTAACATATATTTTGTAAAATAACAATTTTTTTATGAAAAAAATATATATTTGTATTTTAGTTGAAAAATATTTAATTAAGTAGTATAATATATTTAAAAAAATGGAGTGATTGTTATGAAACTTATACTTGCATCTGGATCTAAAGATAGAAGAAAACTTTTAGAAAATATTGGAGTTAAATTTGATATTTTAAAAACTAATGCAAAAGAAATTTCATTTTCAACAGATGTTTCTAAATATGTTATGGATTTAGCAACTATTAAAGCAGAAACAGCAAAAGAGAAAATAGAAAAAGCAGTTATTATAGCAGCAGATACGATTGTATATTCAGATAAAAAGATTTTAGAAAAGCCAAAATCTAAAGAAGAAGCAATAAATATGGTATATCAAATGTCAAATGGAGTACAAGAAGTGTGGACTGGTGTAGCAATATATGACTTATATCAAGATAAGAAAATTATTTTTTCAGAAAAGACAGATATATATCTAACTAATATTAGTAAGGAAGAAGCAATATATTATGTAGAAAACGATGAAGATGTATATAATAGAGCAGGAGCATATGCAATAGATGGTAAAAATGCATTTTTTACAGAAAAAATAGATGGTGATTATGCAAATGTTATAGGACTTCCTGTATGTAGAATATACAAAGAATTAAAAAAATTAGGCTATGAATTGAAAGATTTTATGTAGGAGAATATTATGAAAAAAAATAAAAAAAAATATGTAGCATTGAAAACAGCAATTTTAGTAGTAGTTATTATAGCATCAATAGGACTTGGAATATACACTTTCAATTATCTATATATGCAAAATAAGATAGATAAAAAATATGAAAAATATTTAATATCTAAAGAAAGAGAAAATGCTATTAATAAGTATAAAACACTTGGTATATTAAAAATAAAAAAAATAGGACTTGAGTATAATATTTTAAATGAATCTAAAGAAGATGCACTAGAAATATCTGTAGCTAAGTTATATGGAAGTAATCCAAGTGAAGTAGGTAATATGTGTATAATAGGAAAAAATCTAAAAAATAGATTATTCTTTAGTAAAATAGGAGAACTTGTTATAGGTGATAAAATAGAAGTTATGGATCAAAATAATAATAAAGTAGAATATGCAATATATGATGTATATGATACACAAGCAACAGATTCAGAATTTTTAAGTCAAATTACAGGTGGTAAAAGAGAAGTTACTCTTATAACAGATAGTTATACTAAAGGAAAAAGAACAATAGTAAAAGCAAGAGAAATATAGACAGTTTAATTACTGTCTATTTTTGTTATATTTCTTCTAATTTATTTTTTTATATTTACTTTTATAGTTTGCTTTGCTAAAATTCATTTGTAAGCAATGCTTACTTAAATATATTATATTTTAGTTACTTATTTACAATTAATTTAGTCTTTAATTATATAAAATGTACTTGAGAAAAAGTAAACATAAAATTGACTTTTCTTATTTAAAATGTTATAATGTAACGGATGTTAATATATATCTAATTATAATTATAAGAAGAGCATAATTAAAAGGAGTCACCAATTTATAATAATTAGAGTATTTCATTAAAATTATTAAGGAGTGATTTTCATGAAAAAAAATTATGATGTTATTATTATTGGAGCAGGTATAGCAGGAATTTGTAGTGCATATGAACTTGTAACTAAAAGTAAACTGGATGTATTGTTATTAGAGCAAGGAAATTCTATATACAAAAGAGTATGTCCACTTGTACAAGGGAAATGTTCTAAATGTATTGGATGTAAAAACTGTAGCATTATGAAAGGATATGGTGGTGCAGGAAATTTTTCAGATGGAAAATATAACTTTACCACAGAGTTTGGTGGATGGTTAACAGATTATATGTCAGCTAAAGAGGCTATGGATTTAATAATGTATGTAGATGAAATGAATATGAAATTTGTAAGCGATAAAAACATGTATAAAACAATCAATGATAAAGATACATTTTCAACTAAAACACCAGAAGCAATAGAAATCGAGAAAAAAGCCTTACAAAATGATCTTCATTTATTGCATGCAAAAGTTAAACACTTAGGTACAGAAAATAATTTAGAAATCTTGAAAAATGAATATGAATATTTAAAAGATAAATTAGATATTTATACAAATACAAAAGTAGAAAAAATAGAAAAAATAGATACAGGATATGAAGTTATTTTAGAGGATAATACTAAGATAAATACTACATTTGTAATAGCAGCGCCAGGAAGAAGTGGAGCAGAATGGTTTTCTAAAGAATGTAATAGACATGGCATAGATTTAATAAATAACCAAATAGATATAGGAGTAAGAGTAGAATTACCAAATTCAGTATTTGAGCATATTACAAGTAATATCTATGAAGCTAAATTATTATACAGAACAAAAAGATATGGAGATATAGTTAGAACATTTTGTATGAACCCTAACGGATATGTAGTTACAGAAAATGTAGATGGCCTTATAACAGTAAATGGTCATAGTTATTCAGATAAATCAAAAGGAAGTCAAAATGTAAATTTTGCACTTTTAGTAAGTAATAGATTTACAAAACCTTTTAATGATCCATATTTATATGGTAAAAGAATAGCATCTTTTTCTAATCTACTTGGACAAGGCGTTATTGTACAAAGATTTGGAGATCTAATGCAAGGTAGAAGAACAAATAGTCATAGACTTTCTCAAAGTTTTGTAAAACCAACATTAAAAGCAGAACCAGGCGATCTTAGTCTAGTATTACCAAAAAGACATTTAGATAATATAATAGAAATGATATATGCTTTAGATAAAATAGCACCAGGGGCTGCAAACTACGATACACTATTATATGGTGTAGAGGTTAAGTTCTATAGTGCAAGACCAAAAATGTCTAATAAACTAGAAATAGAAAATTTTCCAGGGCTATATGCATGTGGAGATGGAGCAGGAGTTACAAGAGGTTTAGCACAAGCAGGAGCAAGTGGTATATATGTAGCAAGGAACATCATAGAAAAACTAAATTAATTTAAAAACGGAGATTATATATCTCCGTTTTCACTTTTTAAAATAAAGAGCATAAAATATATTGGGTGATAAAATGAAAATAGTAGTACAAAAATATGGAGGAAGCTCTGTAAAAAATATAGAAATGTTAGAACATGTTAGTTATAAAATAAAAGAAAAATTAGATAAAGGATATAAAGTAGTAGTTGTAGTTTCTGCACAAGGAAAAACAACAGATAAATTACTGGAAAAAGCTAAAGAATATGGAGGTAAAAAAAATACACAAGAATTAGATATGTTACTTTCAACAGGAGAGCTTATGTCTGCAGCACTTCTTACAATGTATTTAAAAAATAGAAAGATAGATGCTGTATCTTTTTCTGGAGCAGATCTTGGAATAATAACAGATAGTACATATGGAATGGCTAAAATAGAAGAAATATATCCAGAAAAGATATTAAGAGAATTAGAAAATAATAAAGTAGTAGTTGCTACAGGATTTCAAGGTGTAGATAAAAAAGGCTATATAACAACTCTTGGAAGGGGAGGTAGCGACCTTACTGCAACAAGTCTTGCAAAAATTTTAAAAGCAGAAATTTGTGAAATATATAGCGATATAGACGGAGTATATACTACAGATCCAAGAACTATAAAAAAAGCTAAATTACTTTCTAAAATTTCATTAAAAGAAATGTTAGAACTTGCAAATTCAGGTGCTAAAGTAATGCATAGTGGAAGTGTTGCTGCATTTAGAGGAAGTAAAGGAAGATTATATGTAAAAAATACAGTAAAAAAAGATAATAAGGGAACTGAAATAGTAGATAGGGAGGAATTTAAAGATATGCATTTAAAAATAACTAAAAAAGATAATTTATCTAAAGTAACAATAGTTGGAGAAGGGTATATATCTAAAACTAAAACAGTAGAAGAGATAACTAAAATACTTAATGAAAATAATATTCAAATATATATGATGCAAATATCTGAAATTTCTATATCTATTTTATTAGATACAGAAAATTCTTTAGACTTAATTAAAATATTACATGAAAAATATAATGAATAAAAATACTAACAAAAGCATATGTATTATATAGAGGTGAAGTAATATGGACGAAAAGAAAAGTAATATAATGATAGAAAACAGAGAAAAAATAAATTTAACCGGAGTAGTAGATATTCATAGTTTTGATGATGAATTAGTACTTGTAGAAACAAATCTTGGAATTATAACAGTGAAAGGAATAAATCTTAAAATAAATAAGTTAAATTTAGATAGTAATGAATTATCTGTAGAAGGTAAAGTAAATTCACTAAGCTATAGTGAAAATGTGGAGCAAAAGAAATCAAATATGATTGGAAAATTGTTTAAATAGTGAATGTGTCTACAGAATTATATACATTCTTTACATTTGTTATAATTGGAATAATAATAAGTGTTATTTTTGACTTTTTTAGAGCTATTAGATTAAGAAAAGTATATAGTGATAGAATGATTGCAATGCAAGATATACTTTTTTGGCTTTTAACAGGTGCAATAATTTCATTTGGTATTATAAATTTTTTAAATGAAAAATTAAGAATATATATATTTATAGCGATGCTACTAGGTAGCTTTATTTATATACTGTTTTTCAGTAAGTATATGATTATGTTATTTGAAATGATATTAAGTTATTTAAGTAAAATAACAAATTTCGTTTTTGTTCCAATACTTTATTTGTATAAAATTGTCGAAAAAATTATAAAAAGATATTGCATAATGGGAAAAAATGTGATAATTTATATACATAAGATATTAACAAAAGCAAAAAAATAGAGGTTTTATATATGAAAAATACTAAAAGTAAAAAAAAATACAAAGTAAAAATAGATTTTGTAAGGCTTGGATTTTGTGTAGCAACAATTTATTTTGTTATTTCATTTTGCTATCAACAAAGAGAATTAAATAATTATCAAAGACAAAAAGAAATATATCAAAATGGAATTAAAGATCAACAAGCAACTTTAAAAAAATATAATGAACAAAAAAACCAAGAAAGTACAGACGAGATAATGGAAAATTATGCTCGTGATTTAGGATATGTAAAACCATATGAAAAAATTTTTATAGATATAAATAAATAGCGTAGGGGACTACGCTATTTTTCTACTTGTTTAGGTACTAATTTAATTAATTTTATTGTCATAGTAGTATCAGTTGCTTCAGCAATTATTTTTATTTTATTTTCAGTATTATTTTTAAATTTAAAATCTTTGTGTCCATAATAAACAGTGGCATCACGATCTTTAGGAACATAGTAAACACGTCTACTATGTGGATGTCTTTCTATAACTTCTAAATTAGAATCTAAAACAGTATTATATAGTGTGCTACTTATTTGACAAATACCGCCACCAAATTCTAAAAATTTAGTTCCATCTGTTTTAAAAGATTCGGCTTTTTTATAGCCTTGTGCTTCACCCATTTTTCCAACACGTTCATTAAATGAAAATGTATCTCCAGGATTTATTTCAGCATTATTTAATTTTTCACTAGCTAATTTAATATTATGAAGTCTATTTCCTTTTCTATCTAATATTTCTGTAGAATAATGTGTTATTTCTTCTTCTTCTGTAATAGTCTCTATTTTTTTTTGAGGCTCTTTAACAGGAGTAGGAGAATTTTCTTCTTTAGGTTTATTTAAAGGAGGAGGTTCTATACTAGGAGAATTGTTTTGTATATCTATATTATTTTTATAAATTGTGTATATAATCATTCCAAGTAAGAATAATATTATTATACTAGTAATAACTATAATAGTTATACTTGAATCGTTTTGTTTCATATCTTTCACCACTTTTAGTGTGTGCAAAAAAAATAAAAAAAATACAAAAAAACTTCAATTATTGAAGTCTTTTTGCATCTGCATCTTTTGCAAAATTAACATTATAGTTAATCCTTGGATATTCAATTTTATTTTTCTTAAACTCTGCAAATAATGTTTTGTAGAACATGTCTCTCATAGCAAATTGATTTTGATATCCTTTTACTAAAAGAAATATGTATAATTCAACGTTATTAATATCTATTGATCTGCATCTAACATTAACTTCATTGCCTTTAATTGCAAATGTATAGTTTTCTATACAATATTCTGCAACTTCACTCATAATATTTTCTACAAGTTCTAAGTTGTTATTATGTGAAACTTTAACTTTTACTTCAAAGAAAACATTATTATTTGGTTGAGAAAAATTTGTTACTGTATTTTTAGCAAGAACAGAGTTTGGAATAGTATTATAACTTCCATATGCATCTTTTATAATTGTATATCTCCATGTAATATCTGAAACAGTTCCTGTTATAACAGGAGTACCAGATATTTTAACAAAATCTCCAGGTTTTATTTGGTTAGAACTTGCAATATAAAAGCCAGATAAAAAGTTTGCAAAAGTTTCTTGTAAAGTAAGTGCTATAAGAGCACCCCCAACTCCTAATGCTGTTATAATAGGTCCAATTGGAATACCAAATATATTAAATAGAATAAGTAAAACTATAATTAATGTTATAATTTTAATTGAATTAATAAATACTCCAGTTGTTTGAAATTTACCAGCAAATTTAGGATTTGAATCTAAATATTCTGCTACTGCTTTTATTAAAATATATGAAATTGTAACTATTGCAAGTATAACAAAAACTTTACGCTTATCCTCTAAAGAAATAGATGGAAATGGCATTTTAATTAGCTTATACGCATTATAAATTGCTATACCATTAATCCAAAGGAAAGGATAAATACCTAAAGATTTAAATCCAATGTATACCATATTTTTTTGTGGATTATTTTTTAGACGCTTACATATTCCATATATAATAAGCTGGAAAACAAGCGAAAATAAAAGCCCAAATAGTGCATACAAAATAGATGTAAGTATTAAACTTGTATTATTCATAGTATCCACCTCTTACTTAAATATATAATATAATAAATAAAGTTTTTTGTAAATACCTTTTTTATAAATTGTTGACACTAAAATTTATATGTAGTAGACTTAAAATAGAGGAAGGTGAAAATTAAATGAAAAAGGGCGTATCATTAATTGTACTTGTTATAACAATAGTAGTTATGTCTATAATAGCAGGTACCGTAATATTATCTATGAAAAATGCAAATCATATAGAAGAAGCAAATCTAGCTGTTTTGTTAAGTGATCTTAAAAATGCTCAACTAGATTTAGAAACTAATTTAAAACTAATAAAAATAGAAACTCCAAGTTTTGCACCAGATGAAGTAGTAGCTAAAGATGCGGATGTACAAACATATATACCAAATTTAAAAAAAGAATATTTAGGTAAAGTATGGATTTCAGAGGGAGAACTTTTTGCAGTAAAAGGAGCTTTTAAAGAAGCTGAATTAATTGAATTAAAAGGAGTAGGTATATATGAAAAATAAAAGTGGGGTATCACTTATATTATTAGTAGTTACGGTAATAGTAATGGCAATACTTGCAGCAGTTGTTATAACAATTTTTTTTGAAGATGATCCAGCTGGATTAACTAAAAAGCAAGTTTTACTTACCAATTTTGCTACAATGCAAGAAAGATTAGATGAAGTTATGACTTCAATGGAAAATAAAGATCCTAATTTTAGTAGAAGTAATTTATATGAAATAAATTTAGATAAAAAAAGACAATACATACCTAAAGTTAGTGATGAATATTTAAATAAAGTAATTATTGAAAATGGAAAGGTTGTACTTGATAAATCTAAATTAACTAAAAAAGAATTAGAGTTTGCAATAGAAGAAAAATTAAAATTAAAAGCACCATATTATAATCCACCAGTACCAGCAGGATTTATAGCAATGGATTCAAAAGATAAATGGAATGATGGATTTAGAATTAAAGATTCTAGTGGAAATGAATTTGTATGGATACCAGCTATGATGTTAAATGGAGAATATGCAAATGGAAGTCAGCCAATAAATGAATTAGATCCAAGTAAAAGTGGATATAATAAAGAGTTTGGAATGAGAGATTATTCAAAAAATAAAGTTATTATGCAAAATTTAAAAGAAGATAGAAAAAATATATTTGTTACAGATAAAAATGCTAGAATAAAAGATGCTAATATAAATTATCAAGGAATAGTAGAAAATGTAGAAAAATATGGAGGTTTTTATATTTCAGCATATGAAATAGGAGAAGCTACAAATAGTGTATCTAAACCAAATTATAGAGTAAAAAAATTAAATAAGCAAAACTTAGCAGAATTAATGGATACTGAAAATGCTTATTCAAGTGTATATACATTTTTACCAACATTATCTCATTATGATACTTTACTTACTTGGTTAATTGCAACAGGTAAAAAAAGTGAAAATGCAGTTAAAAGAAATAGTGAATCATGGGGAGTATATAATAATGGCATGGTAACAGATATATATAATACTAAAGTTACAGGAACAAGTAAAAATGTTGCAAATATATATGACTTAGCTGGAAACTCATGGGAAGCAACACAGGGTGTAAGAGTAGTAGATGGAGTAGCGGAAACTTTTGCAGATAGCAGACTGCACAGAGGTGGTTCAATTTTTGAAGATAACCAAAATCAAAGGTTTGCGTTTAACTTAATGTATAATGAAGAAGGAACACCAATGAAAAATAATAGCAAATTAAGTAACCAACCTAATGTTGTAGGTGGATACAGAGTAGTGTTATATATAAAATAAAAAATGAAGATATTAAATATCTTCATTTTTTATTTCTTCTAAATCTATATTTCTATTATGTTTTGTATGGAACCATTCTTTTTTATCATAATCTAACATACCTTCTATTGTTATAGGAACCCAAGTTAAATTATATATTGGATATAAAAGTAAAGTAACTAATAATTTTAAATCCATTTTCTTTTCACAAGATACTAATAATGGTCCATAGAATAATTGAGATATTGAAAGTACAATCCATATAGAGGATGGGAAAAGTATACCGTATGAAAATAAATCAGTATCTTTAACTAAGAAAGGAAGTATAGAGAATATTGTTGAAAAACAAAGAGATAATATTCTAAATACATTAAAAGAGTAAATTGCAGAGTCAAAAGCTCTTAAATTTTTTTCTTTAAATCCTTTTTTAATTAAAGGTATAAAATAATCTTTCATACAAATCATTTGACCTTGAGCCCATCTTTTTCTTTGATACCAAGATTGTTTCATATCTATTGGATTTTCAGCGTAAACTACTGCATTGGGTGCAAAGCTTACGATAATATCTTTCATATTAAGTCTTAATGTATATTCTAAATCTTCTGTTAAAGTATATGCATCAAAACCATATGTTTCTATTATATCACTTTTTACTACAAATCCAGATCCAAATATTATATTAGTAAGTCCTAAATAATATCTAGACATTTGGAATATTCTATTTAAATAAGAAAAACAAAGTGTGTATGAAGCAGTAATCCAAGAATCAAATGGATTTTTACTATCTACATATCCTTGTACAACTTTGTGTCCTTTTGAAAGTGCTTTATTCATTTCATTTAGAAAATTAGTGTCTACTAAATTGTCTGCATCAATGAAAGCATATGCTGTGTAATTTTTATTTTTATTTTTTATTATATTAATAGCATAGTCTAAGGCATAACCTTTACCAATTTCATTTTTATTAAATCTATTTATTGTTGTTACATCATATTTACAAGCTATTTGTGATGTTTTATCTTCACAGTTATCTGCAATTACATATACATCAAAAAGTTCTTTAGGATAATTTTGTTTTAAAACACTTTGTACGACACCTGCTATAACATCTTCTTCGTTATGTGCTGGTATAAGAACTGCAAATTTATTTGTTTTTTCAAAATCATCTGGATCTTCTTCTTTTCTTTTTATTAAACTTGTTATAGAAATAATAAAATAATATATGCTAAGAAACAACGTAATTATCTGTAAAGTTGCTAGTATTACAAATATTATTTGAGACATTTTAGCACCCCTTTCTTCCAAACTATAGTATAAGTATAATATATTTTTATATGTTTGTAAATAGTTTTAGACAAAAACTAGTGTTTTACGACTTATTTTATGTAAACTTCACGAAAAATAAGAGGTTTTGTCGAATGTATTGAAAAATCTATTAGGTGTATATATAATTAAAATAAATATTATATAAGTGATTACATAAACTAATTGAAAAATTTATTATAATTTGTTATAATATATATATAACATTATATTGTATGAAAGGAGAAAAAATGAAAAAAGAAGATGAAGTATTAGAAATAATTAAAATGGTAGCACCAGGAACAAAATTAAGAGCGGGACTTGAAAATGTTCTTAAAGCTAAAACAGGTGCACTTATTGTGGTATCTGAAAAAGATAGTGTATTAAAAATAACAGATGGTGGTTTTAATATAGATGAGCCATTTACACCTGCAAATTTATATGAACTTGCTAAAATGGATGGTGGAATAGTTTTAAGTAATGGAGCTAAAAAAATATTAAAAGCTAATGTACAATTTGTACCAGATGCAAAAGTAAAAACTGAAGAAACAGGTACAAGACACAGAACTGCAGAAAGAGTTGCAAAACAAACTGGAGAACTTGTTATATGTATTTCACAAAGAAGAAGTATAATTACTATATTTAAAGGTGATTTTAGATATGTAATAAATGATACAGATGCCGTACTTACACGTGCAAATCAAGCTTTAGAAACTTTAGAAAAATATAAAGTGGTATTTGATACTATGCTTAATGTACTTGGAGAATTAGAATTTGATGATTTAGTATCTCTAGAAACAGTTATTACAGCTATATATAGAGCTGAAATGGTAATGAAAATGAATAATGAAGTTGAAAGAAACATTGCTGAACTTGGCGATGAAGGTAGACTTATAAAAATGCAATTAGATGAACTTGTATCTAATGTTGAAAGAGAAGAAATTAACATTATAAATGATTATGTTATGAATGGAAGTAAACGAGTACAACTAAAAGGTAAAAAACAAACAAAAATTATAGAAGAATTAAGAAACATGACTAAAGAAGAATTAGTAAATCCAGAAAAAATAGCTAAATTATTAGGATATGAAACAGATAGTTCTTCAGCATATTTAGATTTAAATGTATCTCCAAGAGGATATAGAATGCTTTCTAAAATTCCTAAAATGCCAGCAACTATAATAGAAAATTTAATTAATACATTTACAAGTTTACAAGGTATTTGTAGAGCAAGTATAGAAGAGTTAGATGATGTAGAAGGTATTGGAGAAACAAGAGCAAAAGCAATTAATCAATCTTTAAGAAGATTACAAGAACAATATTTATTAAGAAGTTATAGAATATAGGGTATAATAAATTTGAAAAATCACAATATATATTTGGTGATTGTATGATTAAAAATAATATTTCATATTCTTTAGATTCAGAAAAACTTTTTAAAGAGGAAGAAGAACAAGAAAAAGTTTTTCAAAATAAGCTTTCTAACATTAATTTAGATGAAAATAAATTAAATGAAAAAGAATTAGAAGAATTAAAAGAAAAATAAAATACGAGTCTAAAAGCTCGTATTTTTTTATTAAAAATATAGTTAAAATATTATATAAAATTATATTTTAATGATAAATTTTATAAAAAATACAAATTTTTCTAAAAATACGTTGACATAAAAAGGAAAAAGTGCTATAATAAGATTATGTTGAACAAAAAATCCAAAAAATAATTTTTTAGGAGTGATTATATTATGGAAAAATATGTTGAAACTTTTATTATGGTTATAGCTTATTCAGTTTTTAAGTACTCAATTTATTATATTGCAGAAACAGTAGGTATGAGCAAAAAATTATCTTTAATACCAGGTTATGATATAGCAGTACTATTTAAGTATGCAGGATTACCAGTATGGCATATGATAATTGCTTGTATACCAGCAGTAAATGCTTTTTATGCTATATATTTATTGATAAAAAATCCAAGAGCGTTTTTTACATTAATTCCACTTTTTACACCAGTTGTAGTATATTATGATGCAAAAGGAAAAAATATAGATAAAGAAAAGAATATATTAGACATAGTTATTAATGTTATGGCAATAATATATAAATGTTTATTAATCTTTTCACTTGGAGTAATATTTATATTAGGTGGATTTATATTTGTTATAGCTTATATAATGTATATGAAAAAGTATGGAAACGAAATAATGCTTTGGAGCTTAATAAGCGATTATTTAAAGTTTTAATAATGTATTAAAAAATCAAATTAAAGAATTAGAAATTATTTTCTAATTCTTTTTTGCTTTTAAAATAGTTGTAATGTATTTAAATATATGATAGTATGAATGTATGTAAATAATTAGGAGGGAAAATATATGAACAAAAGAAAAGGAATAAGTTTAATAGTACTTGTTATTACAATTCTAGTTATGATAATTCTAGCGGGTGTTGTTGTAGTGTCATTACAAAAAAATAACCCAATACAAAAAGCAAAAGAAGCTGTTGGAACTAGTAATTTAATATCAATAAAAGAAGAACTTGAAATGTATAAAATAAATGAGCTATCTTTAGAAAAAGATACAAATATAAATATGTCATTTGCAGAAGCAGATAAAAATTTAAAAAGTATACCAGCAGAATTAAAAAATTCAGTGTTAGTTGAAAATGGAATGTTAGGAGTTAAGTATAGTAAACTAACAGAAGAAGTACAAAAATTTGCAAAAGAAAATGATATATTTGATGCAGAGGATAATATTTTACCAGATGCAGATGTATATGTAGTAGAAAAGAACGGAAAAAAATATATAAGAGTAGATGCAGTAGACTATGAAACAGATATTGCCAAAATAAAATCAAGTACAGGAGAAGAAAAAATACCAGACTTAAATTATGAAAAAATATTAATTTTATGTGATTTTACTAAAAATAGATTATTTAAAAATGAATTGTCTAAAAAATTTAAAAATGTAGAATATGATGAAAATGCATATAAAAATACCAAAAAATATAATGTATTAGTAGGGTATGGTGCACAATTTAAAGCTTTTATAAATAAAGAACAAGAAGATACTATAATAAATAGATTTAATAGTGCAAGTAAAGAAAAACCAACATATATTGTTTCTGGAGGAAATGATACGCAAATTATTTGCCCTGAAATATTTTCAGGATGTAAAGGAAGTTGTGCTTTTAAAGTATCAAATAAATTAGTAAATAATATTATAACTAGAAAAATTGATGAAAGCAGTAATTATGAATCATATTTTACAGACGATCAAAGAACTTCTATTAAATTTAGTAATTCACAATTTTTAGAAAGATATTATAAAAATGAAAGTAATCCAGAATACGATGATTGTATAGGAATGTATTTAGATAGAGAAAATAAAAAGGGTTGGTTCCATATGCAAGAATGTGGAGATTATGATATACCTGAAGAAATAAAATTAACAGCAAATATATTTAAAGCAGCAATTACTAAAATGACAGGATCAAGAAGCATGGAAGTAGAAGTTAAAGAATCCGGAACATATACTTTTGAAATATATGATTTAGCAGGAAATAAGTTAGTAAAAATTATTAATATATAATAAATATTAAAGGAGAAAAAATATATGAACAAAAGAAAAGGGATAAGTTTAATAGTTTTAGTAATAACAATTTTAGTTATGATAATTCTTGCTGGTGTTGTTGTAGTGTCATTACAAAAAAATAACCCAATAGAAAGAGCAAAAGAAGCAAGATTTAAAACAAATGTAGTATCATATTTAGATGAATTAAATATGATGCTTCTAGGAGAAGAGTATGCATCTGGAGTAAAGGTTATAAATAAGACAGGAAATTTAAAAGAATTTATACCATCTTTTAAAAAAGAAGATGAAGGAAAATTCGAAATAAAAAATAATAAATTAGGTTATATTGGAGATAATTATAGCGAATTTGAAATGGCAGAAGAAGTAGGTGCAATACATACAGATTATCCAAAACCAAGACTTTCAAAAATTTTAACTCCAATAAAGTATAATGAAAAAAATGTAGATAGTTATACCAAATTTAATGATCCAGAATGGTATGATTATACTAATATTACAATGCCTAAATATGCAAATGCTAAAACTAAAAACGGAAGTTATTATGTATGGATACCTAGATTTGCATATAGAATAATTTATTATGATACAGAAGCAAATAAAAATGCTGCAAAATCAGTAGAAATTGGAAATCCTGAAAGAGAAAAAAATGCAATAGGATTTTCAGATATACGTGGAATAGTAAATAAAAATGGAGAATTAGATACTAGTTTTGATAGAAGTCAATTTATAATAGAGGTTGAATTTTTAGGTAATAGCAATGCACCCAATTCATATAAAGATAAAGATGGTAAATTTAAGTATGATGTTACAAAAAATAAAGGAATAGATAATCCACGTGGCCTTGTGATACATCCAGCATTTACAAACTTTAGAAGAAACAATTTAAAATATGCAGAAGGAAATTATGGAGAAGTAAAAGATATAAATGGATTTTGGATTTCAAAATTTGAAATGTCAAATGGCAGTTACCCTAATAAATCATCAGAAAGAAGTATGGATGTATCTTCGGTATTTAAAAAAGCAAGAAATGTAGTTAAAGATAAAAAACTTGAATCTATGACTTTAACTAATACTAAATGGGGAGCTGTTATCTATCTTACATACTTTAATCAAGTACAAGAAAAATTTGCATTATATAAAAATAATAATGATTACATAACTGGTGGAAAAAACTATAAAGTAAATGTTGGACAAAGTAATACAAATAATATTACAGGAGTCTATGATTTAAATGGTGGAAGTTATGAAACTACTGCAAGTTATTTAAAAAATAGTAGTAGTGTATTAGATGTATATTGTAAGAAATTATTAGAAAATGCTAATACAAGATATGTAGATGTATATAAAAAAGGTAATGTAGGAGAAGAGACATACAAAGAAAATGGTGATAGATATGGAGATGCAATATTTGAATTAAGTAATAACAAAGGGGCGATTCCTTATGGAGATGATCCAGTATATTATGTAGGTAATTCACATTATGATGAAGATAATTCTTTTATAAGAATAACAAGAGGTACAGGAGAACCTTATGGAAGTACATCTTGGAGAAGTATTATATTAGAAAAATAAAAAGGATATTTTAAATATCCCTTTTATTTTTTAAAAGTTGACATAATCTAAAATAAGTTGTATAATATATGTATAGCTTTTAAATAACCTAATAAATAATTTTAAAGGGGTAAAAATAATGGAATTTTTTAAAAGTGAAATAGAAAAAATTTTAAATTATTTAAGTTTATACATGGATATAAAAAATATAAAAGAAAAATATGATAATTGTAATTATGTTTTGGCAGATCATGAAAACCAAAATATAGATATTTGTGGTATAAAGCAAAATATAGATTTATCAAATATAGAAGGACTTACAGTAAATCCAGTATATTATTTAAATGATGAATTTGTAACTTTAAATTCAACTTGTTTTATTAACACATGTAGAGTTAAAAAGGAAAAAATGAAACAGGTTATGTTTCATGAGCTTATGCATATTGCGTCTACAAAACAATATGTAAAAGATAAAAAAATATATATTATAAAAAGTGGAATTTATTACAAATATAATATTATGTATGATATAAGTAATAAAGTTATATCTAATAGATCTTTATTCTTAAATGAAGCTATGACAGAACTTGTAGCTAAAGTAATATATGATGATATTTTCGAAAAAAAATATGTGATAAAAGAAAAGGTAGGGGATACTATATATAAAAGTGGATATATAATGCCTTATACAATTCTTGCATATTTAGTTTTAAATTATTTTGAAACTAATAAAGATATTTTATTTGAAATTTATTTTAATAATAATATTAAATTATTTGAAAAAATTTTAAATGAAAAAATAGGAATATCTTTAGATGTATTAAATGTTAAAACTAACGAATGTCAACAACCTACAAAGTCTGTTATAGAACAATTTAATATTTATATAGAAGAATTAAGAAAAAATAATATTATATTAAATAAAGATGTAAAAAAACAATTAGAAGAAATATAGAGAGTTATTACTCTCTATATTTTATTTATATAAAATATTATTGAAATTTACTTTAATAAAAGAAAAATTTCGTTTATATATATATATATTGACATTTATTTTAATGTATAGTATAATATTTACATAAGCAATGAAAAAGAAAGAGTAGCAAAAAACTATTTTAATAGAGAAAAATGCCTAGGCTGGAAGCATTTAAAAAAAGATTTGTGAAGACATCTTTGGAGCTTGTATATGCAAAGTATACACGTTAACTGCGTTAAAGTATAATGAGGAAAAAATAGGGTGGCACCACGAAGATATATAATCTCTCGTCCCTTGCAAATTAGCAAGGACGGGAGTTTTTGCTATATATAAAGGAGTGAAAAAAATGAAAAATTTAAAAAGAACAGCTAGATGTACAGAAATTACAGAAGAATACGTCGGAAAAGAAGTAACTGTAATGGGATGGGTACAAAAGATTAGAGACAAAGGATTAATTTTCTTACCACTTAGAGATAGAAGTGGAATAATCCAAGTGTTAATTGAAAAAGAAAATATGAGTGAAGAAGACTTTAAAGAAGCAAAAGCTTTAAGATCAGAAGATGTAATTGCAGTTACAGGTATTGTAAACAAAAGAGCAGAAAAAGATATCAATAAAGATATGAAAACTGGAACAATAGAAGTAATAGCAAATAAATTACATGTATTTTCTAAATCAGATGTATTACCATTTGCAATAGAAGAAAATAGTAATGTAAATGAAAATCTTAGAATGAAATATAGATACTTAGATTTAAGAAGATCAAATGTACAACAAGCATTAATAATGAAAAGCAGAATAATGCAAGAAACAAGAAGATTCTTTACAGATGAAGGATTCTTAGAAATAGAAACACCAATACTTAATAAATCTACTCCAGAAGGAGCAAGAGACTATTTAGTACCAAGTAGAGTAAATGAAGGTAGATTCTATGCACTTCCACAATCTCCACAAATATTTAAACAACTTTTAATGGCTTCTGGATTTGATAGATATATCCAAATAGCTAGATGCTTTAGAGATGAAGACTTGCGTGCAGATAGACAACCTGAATTTTCACAAATAGATATGGAACTTTCTTTTGTAGATCAAAATGAAGTAATGGAAATCCAAGAAAAATTTATGAAACATTTATTTAAAAAAATATTAAATGTAGATTTACAAACACCATTTATTAAAATACCATATAGAGAATGTATGGAAAGATTTGGTTCAGATAAACCAGATATGCGTTTTGGAATGGAACTTACAAATATAACAGATATATTTAAAGATACAGATTTTATTGTATTTAAAAATGCATTAGAAGAAGGAAAGAGTATCAGATGTATTGTAACACCACTTGCAAATATGCCAAGAAAAAAATTAGATAAATTAACTGAGTTTGTAAAAACATATGGAGCAAAAGGTCTTGCTACATTTGGAATATTAGATGGAGAATATAAATCAT